>Ga0105099_10000345_pt1 | contig 31978 bp, 26 predicted proteins | sample PPLLak3cmMay2015_2_FD_79138 | JGI IMG/M metagenome (GOLD analysis project Ga0105099, IMG submission 79138) | Freshwater sediment microbial communities from Prairie Pothole Lake near Jamestown, North Dakota, USA - PPLs Lake P8 Core (1) Depth... | ecosystem: Environmental > Aquatic > Freshwater >... | reverse complement strand
CGGCGTTGAGGCAAATATCATCGACCGGGACGGCTCACTTGACATGCCGGACAGCTACCTGGCAAAGCTCGATTTTGCCATGGCAGCCTTTCATGAGGATTGCGGTTTCAACGACCAGGGAATTGACAATAACACCGATGCAGTCCTGCGGGCAATGAGCCATCCACTCGTTAAGGCCATTGCCCATTCCGGGAACCCGGCCTTTCCGATCCATTTAGAAGCACTGGTTCAGGGCGCGCTCCAAACCGGAACGGCATTGGAGATCAACAACTCTTCTTTTGCCATGAGCCGGAAAGGAAGCAGACCCTACTGCGAGCACCTTGCTGCCTTGATCGCACGCTCCGGGACAAAGGTTGTCGTGGGAAGTGATGCGCATATCTCCCAGGGGGTAGGAGAATTCGACAATGCGCTTGAGGTTCTGCTAACAGCGGGGATTCGCTCAGAACAGGTGGTTAATTCCTCGTATAAGGGTCTGATGGCCTTTCTCGAGCTGGAAGAGGTGCCTGAAAGGTAAAAAAGATGGAGAATTGACAGCTTTATTCCTTGGGTCTGTCGAGTATTTCCCGAACCTTTGCCATCAGCTCTTCCGGTGGCTGTGGTTTAGCAATGAAATCGTATTCGCTGCCAATCCCACGGGAGCCGTTGAGAACATCACCGGTATAGCCGCTGGTAAAGAGAACCCTCATATCGGGCCGCAGAATCCTGATTTTCTCAAAAACCTCCTTGCCGTTCATCTTCGGCATTATCACGTCGAACACCAGCAGGTCAATCACGTTCTGATATTCTTGAAAGAGATCCAGAGCCTCCTTGCCATTTGCGGCTTCAATGACGCAATATCCGCACGCTTCGAACAGTTCCCGGTTCAGCCTGCGCAAGTCATCATCATCCTCGGCAATGAGTATGGTTTCAGTCCCGGTTTTCATCGGGGAAGAGGCTGTTGCCTCGGTCCTCTCCCCTTCTCCCTGAATCAGCGGAAAAAAGAGGGAAACCTCGGTCCCTTCTCTCGGCTTGCTGGATACCCTGATGAAGCCGTTCTGCTGCTTGATAATCCCGTACACGATGGCGAGTCCGAGTCCCGTCCCCTTCCCTGGCTCCTTGGTGGTAAAGAAAGGCTCGAAGATTTTTTCCCGGGTTTTCTCATCCATTCCGATTCCGCTATCCAGCACCGAAATGCGGACAAAAGTCCCGGTCTGCCCGGAGCTGAGTGACGGGACGGATTCCGGCCCCAGCTCTTCCAACCCAGTACTGATAAAGACCAGGCCACCGGACGGCATGGCATCACGGGCGTTAGTGACAAGATTCATCAAAACCTGTTCGAGTTGACCATCATCAGCCATAATGATAAGTCTTGCGTCAGCAAGTTCTGTTTTGAACTCAATATCCTCCCTGATGAGACGGGACAGAAGCTTTCCCATTTTCTCAATGGATTCATTGACGTTCACATGGTACGGATTCGAGACCTGTTTGCGGCTGAACGTCAGGAGGCTCCGTGTCAGAGTAGAAGCTCGCTCCGCTGAAGTCAGGATCTGGGCAGCAAAATGCCTCAAGGGACTATGCTCTTCCGTTTTCATCACCATCAAGTGGCCATAACCGATGATAGCCGTCATGATATTGTTGAATTCATGGGCCACTCCCCCTGCAAGCTGTCCGATAGCCTCCATTTTCTGGGAGTGATTCAGCTGATTTTCCAGGCGCCGTTTCTCTTCCTCAGCCCACCTGCGATCAGTGACGTCAGTGGTTGTCCCGGTCATCCGGAGGGGTCTGCCCAGATCATCCCATTCCACAACCTTGCCGCGATCCAGGATCCATTTCCACTCTCCGTTGTGCGTCTGCATCCGATATTCGAGGCAATAGTGGGGAAGAGATCCGGCGAGATGCTTCGATATCATGGTACGAACGCTAGGAGCATCTTCCGGGTGAATAAGGTCGGTTCCGCCTTGGAAACACTGCTCAACCTCTGGCAGGGTATAACACAGGATCTCTGCCCAGCGCTGACTCAGCTTGATTTCACGGGTCACGAGTGACCAATCCCAAAAACCGTCGTTGCTACCTTCCAGGACAAGGTTCAGCTGCTCTTCACTTTCCCGAAGGCCCTTCTCGACCTTTCGCACCTCTTCGAGAGTCCGCATCAGCAGGCTCGTCCTTTTCTCGATTTCCCGGTCCATCTGGGTCACCAGGCGGTGATTGATGATCAGTTGTCCTAGACAGTTGCAGTAGACGACCAGAAGTCGCTCATGCCATTCATTGAAAAAGCATGATCGAGGATGGGAAACATTCAGGACACCAAGGACATCTCCGCCGGGCTGAAATATGGGCACACTGATGATGGAACCGATAGCGTGACCGGGGACAACCTTGAAGCGCTCATCGGAAGAGCAGTCCCGACAATGCTGAAGCGTCTTGGTCTGAACCGCAAGGCCCATGATCCCTTCCCCTGTAGAAGCATCGAGGGAAACAGACTGCCGTAGCAAGCTGACTTCTGGTGCGTCAAGCAGAACATCGTCCCAGTCAAGACCGACACAGTTGACAAGCTGGTCTTTCTGGAGGAGAAAAATGGAGCAGCGCTCCATGTCCATGTTTTCCATCAGTCCCCGCAGGGCCTTGCGAAGAATGATTTCGAGATTGGGATAGCGGATATCGAGAGAGCTGAGCATACTCAGAGCGGAGAAAGAATCAAGCAAATTAATGATCTGATCGTTCAGTTCCGTAAACGCTCTGTCCGTCAAGCAGCTGTCCATTTCATTCTCCCGTTGCCATTAATCCAGCCATTGTATGGAGATCATCCAGCTGTCCATCGATGGACAGCTGGATTTTATCCAGTGCGGATTCCCCGATTCCCAGGAGGGACTCAAACTCAGGTTCTCTCGACATTGTATCATTGGTAAAGAGCCGTAAGGCCTGGCGCTCAGCATATCCGACCAGGAGAACGATGGGCCAGAAATCACCACGGTAGTCCATCTGCTTGTGTTGCTCCATAACGCAAACAATATCCCTGGGCAGGTGCCACTTCCGGGCGAGCCAGCCTCCGGCCTGGGCCTGATCCATGCCAAGAACGGTGCGTATTTTATCGCTTACCGAGGGAGTGTCCTCATCAAAGGGGAGAGAAAATGCCCGGGAAAGTTCCAAGGGGAACAGGTGGGCAAGCACGGTAAGGCCAAGATTATGGAGCAGTCCGTTCAGGTGTATATTGTCGATATCCTGGCGTTGTGAGGAATCCAGAACAAGAAGAAGAGATTGCGAGATTTGAGCGGTTACCATGGCAGAAAACCAGTACTGGTCCAAACGAAATCCGCTGCATTTCTTGACATCAAAAACCTCGCTGAATGCCAGCCCCATGACAAAACTCTTCACCAGTTTGATACCGAGAACCTTATGGATAGCGTCGTAGATAGTTCGCACGCCTCCCGGCCAGCCGAAATAGGCGGCATTTGCCATGCCCAGAAGCCGTGCGGCTATGTCGGGAGCCCTTTCAATGGTTTCGGCCAGCTCCGATATATCTGCATCGGGAGACATGCAGAGAATTTTTTGGGCAATCAGAGGCATCGGAGGAATTTCTCTCAGGAGAAGAATCCTCTGTCGGACCTCTGCTGCATTAACCTGTGCATCCATATCTATCCTTTCGCGGACTGCTCCATCGCTAAAGGTAACCGCTGGTCACCATTTTCCTGAACAACCGGCAAGCTCTCGTTACGATATCAACAGTGATGCTCTCAAAAATCAAGCGTACAAATCCACCGAAAACGCTCTCTCTTATCGAGATTACTCTTCAGAAAAATAATGTTCTTCATTCTTTTTCGCGGAATCGAATGGAAACTTGAATTAATTTTACAGCGGGGGTGAATTAAACAAAACCTGACCGTTATTCCTCCTTCTGAAAGGTTCCTTTTTCCTGACACTGGGGACATTTTTGGGGTTTACAGCGACCTTCCTTCGAAAATCCGCAACTTTTACACTTCCAAACAGCCATGACCTTCTCCCTTCAATGTTTGATTATTGGTCTGATACTTTTCTTGCTGGTTTTCAACAGATTCGTGGCAACTGCTCGCCGGCCAGCATCTCAACGGCCCGCGTTCCCCCGACAAGGGTTACCATTCGAACCTTGCCGCCAACACCCTCGGTAACTTCGCCGATAATAGCAGCATCTCGACCAAGGGGGTGATCTTTCATCCTTTTAAGAACCCTCTCTGCCAGCTCCGGCGCAACAAGCGCGAGCACCTTCCCTTCATTCGCCACGTACAGCGGATCGAGACCAAGCACCGCGCAAACCCCTCGGACCGCTCCCTTCAGGGGAAGGGATGCTTCATCAAGGGTTATGGAGACATTTGACTGGATGGCTATCTCCTTGAGGGTGGTCGCAACACCACCACGGGTCGGGTCGCGCAGAACATGAATCGCCGAACCTTCCTCAAGAAGGCTCTCCACAAGACCATTCAAGGGAGCGCAATCACTCAGGATGTCGGTGCCCAGTTCCAGACCTTCCCGTTTTGACATGACGGCAACCCCGTGATCACCGATGGTTCCGTTGATCAGGATCTTGTCCCCCATCCGGGCATTGGCCCCCCCGATCTCCAGCTCATGACGGAAAAAACCGATACCGGAGGTATTGATGAATATCCGGTCTGCTTTGCCACGGGGCACGACCTTGGTGTCGCCGGCGGCAATCACCACCCCCGCCTGGTCAGCGGCCTCCCGCATGGAGCGGAGGATTTCGGCAAGCTCGCTGCGGCTGAAGCCCTCCTCCATAATGAGTCCGACACTGATGGCGATCGGCTGCGCCCCGACCATGGCCAGGTCGTTTACCGTGCCATTGATTGCCAGGTGGCCGATGTTGCCGCCGGGGAAAAAAATCGGATCTACCACATACGAGTCGGTGGTAAAGGCAAGCCGTCGCCCATCATGATACAGGATCGCCGCATCATTCTGTCCCGCGGTCGGAATTCCCGACAGGGTGGGAATGATAAGCTCATCCAGCAGCTGATGGGAAAGTCTGCCGCCGCTGCCGTGTCCGAGCAGTATCAGGTCTTTATCCACTGGGTGCTCCTTTGTAAGATTGGAAAGGAAAAGGAAAAATAATGTAGGGGCGAACCTTGTGTTCGCCCGACAGAAGGGCGAACACAAGGTTCGCCCCTACATTATTTTTCTACACACGTACCCTATTGGCCATACTTATACGCCGCGGCGCAGCTCCCCTCCGAGGAAACCATGCAGGCCCCGACCGGTTGCTCCGGAGTGCAGGCGGTCCCGAAAAGGGGACAGTTAATCGGCGCGATTTTGCCTTTCAGCACCTCGCCGCAGCAGCAGCCTTCCGGCTCCCGGGGCTCCTCCACCGTTACCGGCAGCACTTTTTCCGCATCAAAGCGGGCAAATTCCGGCGCAATAGCGAGACCACTTCCGGGGATCACACCCAAGCCTCGCCAGGCCGCATCGGAAGGAACAAACACCCGGGAGAGAAGTTCCTTGGCCTTCGTATTTCCTTCCGGCAGGACAAAGCGGCGGTACTGGTTCTCCACCGTGCTCCGGCCTTCGACAACCTGCCTGACCAGCATTTCCACCCCTTGAAGGATGTCGGCCGGTTCGAAGCCGGTCACCACGCACGGCACCTTGTGCTCCTCGGCCAGAAAGCGGTAGGCCTCCGCGCCGATGATGGTACTCACATGGGCCGGGCAGAGATAACCGTCGATGGCAAGCTCGGGATCGTCCGAGAGGATACTCATGGGAATGGGGATCGTCTTGTGGGCAGCCAGAACGAAAAAGTTGTCTCTACCGCGCGAGGCGGCCGAGAGGATGGTGCCGGCAATGGTCGGTGCCGTTGTCTCGAAACCAACGCCAAGGAATATGACGCGCTTTTCCGGATCCTTCCCGGCCAAGGCCAAGGCATCCAGGGGCGAGTAGACGATCCGGATGTCTGCGCCCCTGGCCCGCTCCTGCATCAGGCTCGAAGATGAGCCGGGAACCCGAAGCATGTCGCCGAAGGTGGCGATGATGGTATTCGGCTGCCGGGCGTAGGCAACTGCCTTGTCCACGTATCCTACCGGGGTGACACAGACCGGGCAGCCGGGACCGGAGATGAGCCGCACTCCGTCGGGCAGCAGACTCCTGATCCCATACTGATAGATGGACATGGTATGGGTGCCGCAGACCTCCATGAAGGTCAGCGGAGTTTCGCGCCCTTCGGCCAGGCGGACAATCTGCTTCGCCAGGCCCTGAACGAGTTCCCGGTTGCGAAATTCTTCAAGAAAGGCACCGTTCATGTAGGACTCTGTGATAATTCGAGGCACTCACGCATCAGGGCCAGGGTCTCCAGGGCTTCTTCCTCATCAAGGCGGCTGATGGCAAATCCGGCATGGATCAGCACATAATCGCCCACCTGCACCTCCTCACCCAGCATCATCAAGCTCGCTTCCCGGCTAACACCGTCGATCTCCGCGATGATCGACTCACCGTCTCTACTTGTTATCTGCATCGGTACCGCAAGGCACATTGTAAACACTCCTTCCTGCTATTATCGCCTGTCCCAGGGCCAGCCCCCCATCATTGGGAGGCGCAAGCCGCTGGAGGAAAACCTGAAAACCCTGTTCCGTGAGCAGAGAGAAGATTCCCTCTGTCAACAGTTTGTTCTGGAAGACACCGCCCGACAGGACCACCCGATCCAGGCCGTTTTTCTTTCGGATACTATCGCAGACCGCCGCGGTTGCTGTGGCAAGCGTGTTGTGAAAACTGCGGGCCATTGCCGCACGCTCCCGGCCCGCGGCACAATCCTCGGCCAGGGTCCGAAACATCGGGCAGAAATCGACCGTCGTGACATCCCCGTCTTCATGGAGAGCAAAGGGATAGACGTTGCTAGTCTCGCACTCCTCGGCCAGGGCCTCAAGCTCAATAGCTGCCTGCCCTTCGTAGGAAACCCTGTTCCGCAGGCCGACCAGGCAAGCAACCGCATCAAAGAGCCGACCACAGCTGGAGGTAAAGGGCGAGTTGATCCGCCTTTCCACCATGGAAAGGAACAGTTTTCGGTGTTCCGCGGGGATCTCGGCAAGAAACGGTAACGGCAGATCATAGAGCCCTGCCCCGAATGCTGCATGAAGATAGGCAAAGGCCATCCTGAATGGTTCCCGGACAGCCGCATCTCCCCCCGGCATCGGAACCTGCCGGAAATGCCCCCAACGACGGAAAGAGCGGTAGCCGCCGACGAGGAATTCTCCTCCCCAGATTGTACCATCGGTTCCGTACCCGGTCCCATCGAAGATTACCCCGATAACCTCCCCTTCCAGGCGATTCTCAGCCATGCAGGAAGCGAGGTGGGCATGATGATGTTGAACCGGGATCCGGGGAATATCTGAGAGACTTTGGGCATACACCGTTGAAAGGTAGTCGGGATGCATATCGTGAGCCACGACCTCGGGACGAATGGAGAGTAGCTGTTCCAGATGGTCCACTGTCTCTGCCAGAGAACGGAGGACCGCGTCGTTTTGCAGGTCACCGATATGCTGGCTGAGAAATGCCCTCTCATCCCGGGTAAGACAGACGGTACCCTTCAGCTCGGCGCCCACCGCCAGGACGCTCCTTTGGGAGGACGGCAGGGCAATCGCCCGCGGCACGTACCCCCTCGAACGGCGGAGAAAGATCGGGTTCCCCTGAAAAACCCTGATAACCGAATCATCGGTACGGATATGGATCCTCCGGTCATGCACGAGATAGAAATCGGCGATCCCCTGCAGGCGCTCGCGGGCATCCTCATCCCGATAGGCAATAGGCTCGTCGGAGAGGTTGCCGCTTGTCATCACCAGGGCACGAAAAGTTCCACGCAGCAGCAGGTGATGGAGAGGTGTCGAGGGAAGCATAACGCCGAAATAGCCGTTTGCGGGAGCTACCAGGGGGTCAATGGGATTCCCTTTTCGTTTGCGAAGCAGAACAATCGGTTTCTCAAAACTTTCCAGAAGCCGCTGCTCGGTCCGGTCAAAATGGGCATATATGGCCACATCCGTCATGTTGGACGACATAATAGCAAAGGGCTTTTCGTCACGTTTCTTCCGGGCCCGAAGTTCCCGCACCGCGTCCGAATTGCAGGCATCAACCGCAAGATGATATCCGCCAAGGCCCTTGATCGCCAGGATCTTTCCTTCTCTCAGTAAAGAAATGGCTGTCTCCAGGGGATCCCCGGAAACTGCCCCCCCTTTTGCGTCCAGAAGCTCCAGGCGTGGCCCGCAGACCGGACAGGCAACCGGCTGGGCATGGAAACGTCGGTCAGCTGGATCCTCATACTCGGCCCGGCACAGGGGACAGAGGGGAAAGGAGGCCATGGTGGTAAATGGCCGGTCATACGGGACCCCGGTAATAATGGTATAACGAGGTCCGCAGTTAGTGCAGTTGATGAATGGATAGCGGAAACGACGATCAGCCGAGTCAAAAAGCTCCCGCAGGCAATCAGGACAGACATCACCGTCAGGGGCGATCTGGATACTGTTTTCCCCGCCGCCACTCTTCAGGATGATAAAGACAGACTCACTCGTCGTGGGAATCTCTGCTGTTACGATGGAGGTAATCACCGCCAGAGGGGGTGTCTTCTCACGCAGCTCGTCCAGGAATGTATTTAGAAGCTCTTCAGGCCCCTGGACCTCGAGAAAAACTCCCGAGGGCGTATTTCGCACCCAGCCGCTCAGCCCGGCAGTCACCGCCAGACGATAGACAAAGGGCCGGAAGCCGACTCCCTGGACAATGCCCTGAATTGTCGCCGAAATTCTTTTGCTCGTGGTCTGACTCCGGTTGCGTATCAAACTGATTGCAGAAAAAGCCCCCCTGGGAGCTGGAAATGTTTCGGCCATGCCGAATTACCTGCGAAAATGAAAAGTCCTGTTTAGCTCTGCCGGATCCCGGCGGCCAGCCATTCGTACCAGTCAGTCATTCCTTCTCCGGTCTTGCTGGACACGTCAAAAATGAGGATATCGGGATTCACTTGACGAGCCATCTCCTTGCATTTTTCGGCATCAAAATCCACATGGGGCAAAAGATCTACTTTGTTGAGAAGCATGACGTCGGAGTTGTGAAACATGGCTGGATATTTGAGAGGCTTGTCCTCGCCCTCCGTTACACTCAAAACAACAACCTTGTGATTTTCTCCCAGATCGAAAGAAGCCGGACAGACCAGGTTGCCCACATTCTCGATCAGGAGAACATCCAGGTTCTCCAGGTCAAAATTCTCAATTGCATGTCCGACCATATGGGCATCCAGGTGGCAGCCGGCACCGGTATTGACCTGCCGCACCGGAACCCCGGTTGCCGCAATCCGCACCGCGTCGTTGTCCGTTTGCTGATCGCCCTCGACGACGGCAAAGCGGAATTTCTGCCGCAGGTCATGCAGAGTACGCTCAAGGATGCTTGTTTTGCCGGAGCCGGGAGAGCTGACCAGATTCAGCACAAATATCCCTTTACGAAAAAAGAGATTTCTGTTTTCCCGTGCCAGACGGTTATTCTTCGACAGGATATCGGTTTCAACGGCAATTTTCCTGGCAGTTTCCGTGTCGCCATGGCTGTGGGAGTGGCCATGATCATGATGATCGTGATCGTGGTGGTCGTCGTGCTTATGATCGTGGTGATGGTCTTCAGGGGAACAACCGCATACTGTACACATGGATTCAGTCAACCTCCATTTCTTTCACCCGCAGCTCTTCACCGGATATGATGGTTACCTGGTGGCCGCCACAGGAAGGACAGCTGTTATAGTAGGATCGCAGGTGGAACTCTTTTGAACAATCGTGGCACTTCCCTCTGGCGGGTATTCGTTCGATTATCAAACTCGCTCCCTCGAGAAGGGTTCCCTTGGAGCAGGCTTCGAAGCAGAACTCCAGCGCTTCCGGGACAACACTGCTCAACTCGCCGACCTCCAGGACAACAGCCGTAACGCGCCGCCCCCCGGAGCTGTTCTGACAAATTTCAATCACGCCCTGGGTTAGGGATAATTCATGCATAATTCCGCCATGTTCGGGAAAGAAAGGATCTCAAGCAGTTAGATGAATCTTCGAGGGTAAGACAATTATTTTACGGTATAGTAGCAAATAGCGAAAATTTTATGAAGTTCTAAATTCCCCGAGGGGGAAGATGACTCGCCAGAGACAGTACCTGCAGCGTCGCCAGTCCGTGCCGGAGATTACTTTCAGCTGAACTTTATTCTGCAAACGAGCGTACGATATGTTAGCGATGAGCAGCACGAAAAAGCGCCAATGAGGTTTTACCATCTGGTATCTCTCCCCTGGCAGCCATCCGGAGAGCATCTTTGAGCGGCATCCGCACCGTTTCAATATCCTCGTAATGCTCGGGTTCCGCCTCCTTTTGCACCAAGCCGGTCGCAAGAAAGAGATGAATGGCCTCATCAAAGACCCCGGGAGATGAATACATGAGACCAAGTGATTCAAGTTTTTTTGCCACAAGTCCGGTCTCTTCGAGAAGTTCCCTCCCACCACAGGCGGCTGGATCTTCACCCGGATCGAGCCGGCCAGCCGGAATCTCGAGCATCCATTGATTCACAGCCGGGCGGAGTTGCCGAATCAGAGTAACCATTCCGTCGTCGTGAAGAGGCAGCACCCCCACCCCTCCTGGGTGCCGAACAATCTGAAAGACATGCCAGCCCTTGTCGCCGATCTTTACTTCCATCTGCTCGAGATCCACCACCAGTCCCTGATACAGAGTTTTCCTGTCTCGTATTTCCATTCCGGATCTTCTCCCTCAAATTTTCCTTTCGATTGAGCGGCAGGAAAAGCATATATTGTATGAACGATGGAACCGGGAGGTCTTTTCCCATTTTCCATCATGTTTGATTTTGTTTTGTCATTCTTTATGCTATGCTTTCAGCATTATTCGGCCATGTAGTAGTGTTGCCATCTCACCTTGGAGTAAAGCTCATGAAAAAACTCTTTGTACTTGTCTGCACCTCCGCTCTCGCTCTCGGTGCCGGATGCACCATGTTTACGTCCTGGAAGGCAATTCCCCCGCCGGGTGGCTGTGATCAGTGCCATTCCCTGCCGATCAATAACAATTGGCATGTGGCCTATCAAGCTCCCATGCTGAGCGACGAAAAAGGCCGGAAATATTTTCAGAGCGAAAAGTACAACCTTCCCCATGTTGAAAAGCCCTCTTCCGACCTTGAAGTCCGCAAGGTTGCCGACGAAAAGTGTTTTGAGTGCCACCGCACGCCAACACCCACCCATAAGGGCCGCAGCGGACGCTTTCACCACTGACGCATCAGCATATCCGGTACTGCTGCACATTCAGAGCCCCGGGGAAACTCCGCCGGTTTCCAGTCGACGCAATTCCCCCGGTGCTTTTTCTCTCCGCGTTACGCGTCCTTACCAGAACATCTCACTTCTGTTATGCCTTTTTCGATATCCGTCAAAAAATCAAGAGCTTCGCTATTTTTCACCCGTTGCGGGCACGCCAGTTCAAGGAGTGCCCGCAGCATGAAGAAAAACCACTCGGTACTATCATGCATCGGCTGAATTGCATGGGTATCTGCCAGGTATTTCACGGCCCGTACCAGGATATTCGGGTCCCAGCCCTGTTTTTTCGACCGGCTGATATGTTCAAGACACAAGGCATAAAAAGTATCGGCGAGTTTTTTAATTCGTTGAACATCCATTGGGCGTGCATCCAGCATCGTTTTCTGTGCAGCCACATAACAGGCAGCCTGTAGTTCTGCATGATTCAGATCCAAGCGAATCCCCCTTTCTCGCCTCCTGATATCTTACAGCCTCAATAAATTCAGCTCTGTACGTAAGAGTGCCTTATATTTCCAGAACCTGCAGCAGCTCTTCCGGGAGCCTTTTTGCTTTCATGGCAGGACTGACACACACCAGTGTTACCTTACCGCAAGCAAGCAGTTTACCATCAATTGCGCGAACAACCTGCTGCCCAAGAGTAAAGGAGGTTTTTCCGATCTCCAGAACTTCGGTCTCGACACGAATCAGGTCATCGAGTACTGCCGGAGAACGGTAGTCAATCTCCAACCGAACCACAGGGAAGATATGCCCTTTCCGGGCAAGTTCTGCCACGTACAGCCCCCTTTCCCTGAAATACTCCGTGCGTCCCCGCTCGAAGAAGCCGAGATAGTTTGCGTGGTAGACCACCCCTCCTGCATCCGTGTCTTCGTAATAGATTCGGAATTCCATTGTTCTCCCTTCCCGGTTGATCATGCGTGTAACTGAATCGGCATCAGCGTCTGGATGGCTGTCTATGCAACCCTGTCATTCCGTAACATACCAAATCCCCTAAGTCAAAAGAAAGCGAATATCCGCTGTTCACAGGAAAAGACCTCATGGCCATACCATGTATAGTCTGCTGCGACGGCGCTATTCGCCGATATCCTCATTCCAGAGCGCCGGAGACGTGCTGATGAAATCCTCCATGAGCTTCCTGCAGGCAGTGTTGTCAACGATTACAAGCTCTACTCCCCGTGACCGCAGGTACTCTTCTGGTCCTTGAAAACTACGGTTCTCGCCGATGATCACCTTTGGAATCCCGTAGAGGAGGACCACACCACTACACATGTCACAGGGCGATAGTGTAGAATACAAGATTGCCCGACGGTACTCGGATACCGTAAGGCGACCGGCATTTTCCAAGCAATCCATCTCGGCATGCAGTATGGCACTCCCCTTTTGGACACGTTGATTGTGACCCCGGCCTACAATCCGGCCTTCAAGCACCAGTACCGAACCGATCGGAATACCCCCCTCCGCCAGTCCTTTCCTGGCTTCTTCGATTGCCGCTTCCAGGAATTCATCCATCAGTCGCTCCTTTTTACCAGACCTGGCATTTTGCGTGTGGGAAAACTAACTCCTTTGCACTGTAACATACTGGATTATAAAACTTATTTGCCTTCACGGGAATACGCGGGCATGGTTGCGAGACGCCGGTCCTCCACGGGTCCGCCCACCGTGAAATGATAGAGATCCTGGTAGAGAATGCCTGTGAGACCGAGCAGTTCGTGCAGCGGATCGTCAAAAAAACAGCCAATCCCCGTGCCCCGCAATCCCGCAGCTTCCGCCTCCAGGTAAAGCACCTGCCCGATCATGCCGCACTCCCAGAACAGGCGAGGATAGAACCAGGGGCCGATTTTTTCCAGAGGATGGGAGAACTCGGCCAGCATACCGAGACTGAAGCATCCCTCGGAGGCAATATCCTGAACGCAGGAAATCTCCATTGAGACGTTCCTCACGTCACCAGCGGCGAGGAGGTAAAGGTCCAGCCCATCAGGACAGGAAGCGGGCTTTTCCCAGAGGAATTCCACATCGAACAGCCCACGTAATTCATGCAGGTGCTGCCGGTTGCGGAGCAGGAGGTAGAGGCCCGGGAGCAGACCGTCAACCCGGTGCACGAACAGGACAAGATCAACATAGGCAGGCCAGGGAAGCAGGTTGAACGGAGGAACCTTCTCCCGGGAAACGGTTCTCTCCAAAAGAGCATAGAACGAGGGGCTCGGCATTGAACTTACACCATCCATGGCCATCGCGCTCCGCCGTTGGCGAATGATTCGACGGAAGGAACCGTTGAAAAGAGGGAGGCTGAGCGTGGTTTCAGGCGCAGGGTAGTGAGGATAGTCCGGCTGCAGGGGCGGTTTGCGTGAGGCTTGGGCAACCTCAGCGATCCTCTCCCACTTTCGGTAGGATGGACTCAAGCTGTTGGGAATTCCCTGCCAGTGCAGCAAACCAATGTCAGGCATCACAGCAAGATCCAGAGAATCACGACCCGCAATCCCCCCATGGGGAAAAATCGCCAGCAGGCAGTCCGGCTCTTCTGCATCGTCTCCTTTCTGTCCCGTAATCCCAAGGAGTTGTCCAAGCCAATCGCTGCCAATATCTTCCAGGAGCTTCATTTCCCAGCCAAGTGCCGCAGCGGAGAGTGTTATCGCGGCAAGGGCATGGCCCACATCCAGCTGGCAATAGCGGTAGGCTCTTTCACCGTATTTCCACGACTCTCGCCAATGAATCGAGGTGAGCCCCATCAGTACCGTCCCCTGGGGCAGCCCAGCAGTGAGCTTTTCCCATACACCCGGGCGAATTTCTGACCGGACCTCCAGAGCATGTTCCTTCGGAGCGTAGTGACATATCTTCGGAGTTGCACACAGTTCGGGGATTGCACCACAGAGAAGGTAACATTCTGTCGGATGAAGATTGCCACTCGAAGGATTTACTCGCAACGGCCAGCTCACATCATCAACAGACTTCCAGGCCGAAAGGGCCATGCTGTCGTAAAGGAGACGCGACACATTCTGATAATTCAGGGAAGAGGCTGGTATTCGGCCTTCATCTGAAAAGACTGAAGCATAATGAGGTTCCTCCCCTGGCTCAGCTATTTCCAGTTGAATCAGTGGGGCACCTTCATAGCGGCGAAAGAGGTCGGGCTGTGTTGACCAATCCATTCTACCCGGGCCGCGTGCATAGCCTTCAAAACGATGCTTTGTCGCCTCGTGGTATGCCAGAACTGTCTCCAGACGGGTCATTTTTAACTCTCCTCTACGTCACCGTTCGATTTTTTTGGTAGGCTGCAACATTCCTTTGACCGCAATGCTCCAACTTTCTGTTCTCAAATAGTAACGCTCCCGCGAGTTTTCAAGCTACTGTTACACAGCACTACTCTGCGGCAATTACAACCGCGGTACCATAGCACAGTACCTCTGTTGCGGAGCCTTTGCTTACGACCTCTGAAGCATCATACCGTAACCCCACAATGGCATTTGCCCCCATCTCCCGTGCTTGCTGAACCAGTGATTCAAATGCCTGCAGACGTGCTTGTTCGCACATTTCGGTATACGCGCCGATCCGTCCGCCGATAATGTTTTTCAGCCCTCCGATGATTCCTTGAGCGATTGTTGGTGATCGTACAATGATTCCCCGCGCAATACCCTTGTACTCTTTGATTCGATAGCCTTCGATGGTAAATGTTGTTGTAACCGGCATGTTCATGTCTCATTCCTTTCTTTCAGTTAGGAGTCTGTCGGACTTAGGAAATTGAAGCGAAAATTCGGCTGGGCGAAGACTGATTTTGTTGATTTTGCAGGGTAATAGTTATCTATTACCCAAAACGGCGAAATATAGACCATTTAGACGGATTTGTAGCAGATTTACCCTAAGTCCGACAGGCTCCTGGCGAAGTTTCAGGTATCTGTTGCATCTACGCGAATATGCTGTACGTGACTAATGATGTCAATGATTATAGCAGTATTTTTCAGCTATTCATTTTTACTGTTGTTCTTACGCCTGCACTGTTTTAACTAGCTTGATTCATCCGGAAACACCCAATTAGCGCTATCCTCCGTTGGGCTGGGGCTTTCTCGGAGTCTCTCGTACGGTTTTATGGCAAGATAGCGACAGCAATGAAAGCGCCTGATGCCGGCAGGTAGCCAGTTCTGTGCCTCGACTGGCGACCGATTACGAGAGGCTTCGAGGAAGTTCCAGCCCAGCCTCTGTCGAGACTTTCCGCATTGAAACTAGCTATTGCTACAAGCATCACCTTTTCGCCTGCTAACAGGAGATATCTTTTGCTACAAGCCTCTGCGAGAATTACCAATTCTCGGGCTCTGGAATACAGATTGAACTTATTTCGAATTCTCAAACAGAATCATCGCATCACAGATATTCGCAGTTCCATTTTTTCTGCTCACTTTATCTGCGCCTGGGCTAAAATGTATATTTGTTCTGAATGTTATTTTGGTGGGGAAATCCCTGCTTTGTTCAGATGGGAACAGACCGTTGCTGAATAAATATGCGGACTAGATAAATGACGAACGTTTTTTCAGAAAGTGCCCAAAAAGTAGGCTTTCATATTTCGATTCTAAGGGGTTTTTTGTGACAAGGTGGGGTTATACCTTTTCTTTGCACCCAAGAAAGCAGAAACACTTTTTTTGGTGTGTTTTTTTCAAGATAGTTTTTATTGAATATGTCTCCAGCCACTCTACTGGTGATTTTTCTCCATGACCACCAGAAAGCGTTCTGCACCACTAACAGGCAGCTTCAGTTTGAAGCACTCGACGACCTTAACGCCAAGGTCGGCAAGCTGCTTCTCCGCAGCGACGACTTCTTCCCTCCCTTCCCTGCCCTTCATCGCGATGATCTGCCCTGAAACTTTCAAAAGCGGCAAAGCAAGCGTCACAAAAAATGGCAAGTCTGAAAACGCCCGTGAGACAATCGTGTCAAACTGTGAGGCATGACTTTTCAGCAGCGCTTCGGCACGTGCATGGATCGCCGAAAAATCCTGTAGCTGAAGAACTCTGGCTGCATGACGTTGAAACAGGATTTTTTTCTCCACCGAGTCCACGGAAAACACAGAGAGATGCGGGAGCATTATTTTGAGAGGAATTGCCGGAAGCCACCACCCGAGCCGATGTCGAGGAGCGTCCCGGTCTTGGTACAACAACCGAGTAGGGACAGTGAGTCAGCAAAATGCTTGATCACGATTTCATGATCATTCTTGATTGCGGTGAGGTTTATCTTCCGGTTCCACTTTTTCAACTCTTCAGCAAAGAGGTCAAAGAGATCAAGTTGACTCGCTGTCAGCTCAATTTCAAATTCTTCCGCGCATTGACGCAAGAGTTCCAAGGCTTCTTTGTTCATTTCCCTTTGCCCGATTTCAGCGCAATGGCTAATATGGAGATGGCAGCTGGTGTTATACCACTGATCCGTGAGGCCTGCCCCAGGGTATCCGGTCGATACCGTATCAGTTTTTCCCGCGCTTCGGTGGAGAAACCAGAAATGGCGGTATAATCGATATCAACCGGAATTCTGGTAGTTTCCAGTTTGTCTCCTCGTTCAATTTGCTGCAGCTGGCGATCAATGTATCCCTGGTATTTAATCTGAATCTCCACTTGCTCTTTGACGACAGGTTCGATCAATGCACACTGCTCGTCAATGTGCAGTAGTTCACGGTAGGTAATCTCCGGCCTCCGCAACAGCTGCTCGTAGGTTACGGCGTTTTGCAGATCCTGAAGGTTATGCTCCTCCAGAAATGCATCGTCAATTTCTGAAGGAATAATGCGTTTTTCACGCAGTCGGAGCAACTCTTCCGCAATCATTTCCCTTTTACGCAGAAAGGAACGATACTCATCATCCCGCACCAGACCCACAGCATAGCCCTTTTCTCGTAAGCGTTGATCAGCATTGTCCTCTCGAAGCAGGAGACGGTATTCTGCACGGGAGGTGAACATTCGGTATGGCTCTTTGGTTCCCATAGTAACGAGGTCATCTATGAGGACACCGATATACGCCTCTCCCCTGCCTAGCACCAACGGATCTTCGCCCGTTACCCGCAATGCCGCATTGATTCCCGCCATGAGCCCCTGTGCCGCCGCTTCTTCGTATCCCGAGGTACCATTTATCTGTCCGGCATGATAAAGGTTTCGCACACGTTTTGTTTCAAGCGAGGCGTGAACCTGGATCGGATCCACATAGTCGTATTCTATGGCATAAGCAGGACGCATGATTTCAACTGACTCCAGACCCTCGATGGACCGGTATAGTGCAATCTGAACATCAATCGGCAATGAGGTGGAAAGGCCGCTCGGGTAAACTTCAACGGTATCTCTCCCTTCCGGCTCAAGGAAACTCTGATGACGGTTTTTTTCCGGGAAACGCACCACCTTATCTTCGATTGACGGACAATAGCGCGGGCCAATCCCTTCTATCAATCCTCCATAGAGGGGCGACCGATCAAGGTTTGCCCTGATTATCTCGTGTGTCCGCTCGTTGGTATAGACAATATGGCAGGGCATTTGCGGACGATCGATTCGCTCGGTTGAGAATGAAAAGGGAATCGGCGGCTCATCTCCGAACTGAGGCTCCAACACGCTGAAGTTTATGGTCTTAGCATCGAGTCGAGCCGGTGTTCCCGTTTTCAGTCTTCCTATTTCAAATCCCAGCTTACCCAACGAGTCCGAAAGTCCAATTGCGGGCAAGTCCCCTGCCCTTCCTCCAGCATAACTGGTAAGTCCCACATGGATGAGCCCGCGAAGAAATGTGCCTGTTGTGAGGATAACTGTTTTTGCCAGGTAACGAATCCCCACTTGCGTATCCACTCCAAGCACAACGCCATCTTCCACATACAATGCCGTTACCTCGCCCTGTTTCAACGAAAGATTTTCCGTATACTCCAGCACGTACTTCATTCTCATTCGATAGAACTGCTTGTCTGCCTGGGCGCGGGAAGCTCTCACCGCGGGACCTTTTCTGGTGTTCAGGGTACGGAATTGAATTCCCGTCGCATCGATGACTTTACCCATTTCGCCACCCAGAGCATCGATCTCCCGCACCAGGTGACCCTTTGCCAGGCCTCCAATTGACGGATTGCACGACATGAGTGCGATAGCATCGAGATTTATGGAGAACAGAAGCGTGGATCGCCCCATTCGAGCCCCAGCTAAAGCTGCTTCGCAGCCAGCATGACCAGCGCCAACCACAATAATGTCATAGTGCTTTTCGTAAACAAGCATGGTATTTCCTTACAAAGCTAGTGAGACGTGTATCGTGTGAAACGAGATCATACGACCACGCAAACACTGCATTTTGAAGCCTTCACAAGCCTGATTTCGTATCGGTTGTTTTTTGTTGGCTCACAAACCCTTTTAAACAGGGCGCTGAGGGGAGATGTTTCACGTGGAACATTTCCTATTTCCCAATGCAGAACCTGGTAAATATCTGATCAAGTATGTCGTCCGGTGTTGTTTCTCCGGTGACCTCACCAAGAGCAGCCAGTGCATCGCGCAATTCAAGGGAAACAATTTCCAGGGGCATCCCAGCCACAAAACTGTCCAGAAAAGAAAGCAGACTATTGTGCGCCCGATTCAAAGCATCACGGTGACGTACCTGAGAGAGGGCAGTAAAATCACGTCCATCCAAAGATTTCCCCTGGATGAATTGAGAAAAGATCGCCTCACGCAGCTCCTCAATACCCCCACCGTCACGCGCAGATATGCTGACCAGCGGCGCAGATTCGAGCTGCCCAGGCAATCGAATGATTTGAGGAAGATCTGATTTATTAGATACAATCAATACCTGACGACCCAAGATCGCGTCTACTATTAGTTTGTCCTCATTTTCAAAAGGCTTTGAAGAATCTATTACGAACAGAATAAGATCAGCAAGCGGGATCCTTTCCATGGCAAGCTTCATGCCTTGCTGTTCGATTTCATCCCCGGTATCACGGATTCCAGCCGTATCCAAAAGGTTTACCGGCAGGCCCTTGATATTGACCACTTCCTCGATGATATCACGGGTAGTTCCGGGAATGGAGGTTACAATTGCCCTCTTTTCCTTCAGCAAGGTATTCAGAAGACTCGACTTACCTACATTCGGTTTCCCGACAATAAGCACCGAGACGCCCTCACGGAGAACCTTCCCTTGCTGAAAGCCATTCAACAGCTCCTCGATGAGTTCCAGCGAAGTCCGAACCGCCAGCTCAATTTCCCGGAGCCCTGGAATATCGATATCTTCCTCAGGAAAATCAAGATAAGCCTCGATAAAAGCCAACGAAGTGACAATTCCTTCTTTAACGGCTGCAATCCTTTTCGAAAGAAGACCTTCGCGTTGGTGCTGGGCTAAAGCGAGGGCTGCTTCCGTTTTACCCCGGATAAGCTCTATCACGGCCTCGGCCTGCAGCAGGTCGATTCTGCCATTGAGAAACGCCCGTTTTGTAAATTCTCCCGGCTCAGCGAGGCGGGCCCCGGTACGGAGCACCAGCTGAAGCACCCTTTGCACAATAAGATAACCGCCATGACAGTGTATTTCAACCACATCCTCACAGGTGTAGGATCGGGGTGACTGCATAAGAACAAGCATGATCTCGTCTACAATATCTTCCGTATCCGGATCGATCAGCTCCCCATAATAAAAGCGGTGGCTCTGTAAGCCACCGCTTGGTATTCGGGAGAATATTTTTCGAGCAATTGTTTCTGCGCCACCGCCACTTATTCGGACGATTCCGATACCCCCCTCGCCGAGGGGGGTGCTAATGGCCGCAATTGTATCCTTGCTATACATCAGTTCATCCCCTACCCTTGGTCACGCATCCTTGAGCGTCCTGTTGATATATGCCTGCTGTGCAATGGTGAGAACGTTGTTCACTAACCAGTAAAGAACCAGACCGGAAGGGAAATTTAAAAACATGAAGGTAAAAACAATCGGTAAAGCGAGCATCATCTTCGCCTGCATAGGATCCATGCTCGTCGGCGTCATCTTCTGCTGGATAAACATCGTGGCGCCCATGATGACGGGAGTTATATAATAGGGGTCTTTGGCCGACAGATCAGTAATCCAGAGCATGAAAGGAGCATGACGGAGCTCAATGGAAAACATCAGCGCCTTGTAAAGAGCAAAAAATACCGGAATCTGCACAATCATCGGTAGACAGCCGCCAAGTGGGTTGACCTTATGGGTACGATACAACTCCATAATCGATCGATTCAAGGTCTCTTTATCATCCTTGTGCTTCTCTTTCAACTCGGCCATTTTTGGCTGCAGCTTCTGCATATCCTTCATGGACTTGTAGCTCTTGTGTGTAAGGGGGAAAAAGAGAATTTTTATGATCAGGGTTATGATGATGATTGCTATGCCGTAGTTGTGGGTGTACTTGTAGAAATACTCCAGGATAGAGAGAAGCGGTTTGGCAATGGGTGCAAACCAGCCCAGATCCAGTGCCTTTTCCAGACCCTGGCCTTGTGCCTTCAAAATATCCAGCCCCTTGGGACCAAAAAAGAGCCGGTACTCAACCTGATGAGACTGGCCTGGCTGCAGCTCAAACAAGGGGGACGTCACCGTAGTGTCAAGGTAAGTACCAGCGCCCTTTTTAATCAGGACAGAAGCAATGCTGCCTTTCTCGGAAAGAACCGCGCTGAGAAAATACTTGTCCGCATAACCTGTCCAATCAACCTTGGTAGCGTAGCGAAGCGGATCTTTTTCAATATCCTTGATCGCTTCCTTGGAAAAAGAGCCGTCATTGAGTGTTACCGCATCACGGGTTTCAAAACGACTAACACCGGTCTTGGGCTGGGAAGGATAGGGAAGGAGAAGATTCAGGCTTCCAGACACTTTGTTCACACCACTATTGGTAACCTGGGTATCCAAAGTTATCTCATAGCCGTTGCCGGAAAAAGTATAGTTCTTAGTAACGGAAATTCCCTGGGGGGACACCAAGGAAAACTCGAGTTTCTTTGTATCCGATCCGGATACCTTTAAGGACTCGACATTGGACATATACAGTGCTGTCGGCATCAGGCCAAGAGCTGCAGATTCGGTACTGAGGGAAAACCCCTCCGTACTGGAAGCGGAAACAAGGGAAACCGCTTCACCATCAGGAGCGGAAGTTTCGCGATATTTTTTCAACGTCAGGTTTTTGAGTGTTCCACCCTGATTGCTGAAAACAGCCGTAAACATATCCGTTTCGACCCGAAGATCTTTTACCGCAACAGCATTCTGTGCCGGCAATTGCACAACAGGACGTGGAATGCTCTGAGCAATCTGAGAAGATGAGGCCGCAACCTGAACCGGAACGGGGTTTGGAACCACATTCTTTACCGGTGGCGGAAACAAGAGAGTATAACCGTAATAAAAAGCCAGCGAGAGTACAACTGCAATTATAGCGCGTTTTTCCATGAAAACTCCTGCAGACTATGGTACCGGATCATATCCTCCCGGATGAAAAGGGTGACATTTCAGAAGCCTCACGCAGGTGAGGACGACACCCTTAAGAAGGCCGTGTTTTTCCAGTGAGTGCTTAGAATACTGCGAACAGGTGGGATAAAAACGGCAGGTGTTCACCAGATAGGGAGAGACAAATTTCTGATAAAAAACAATGAATGTTATGAGCAACCGTTTGAGCATTTCAAGTTCCGGATGCTGAGCACCGCCTTTTGTAGCTCTCGGCATACTTCCTGACAGCTTAGTTTATCGGCACCCTTTTTCGCTATGAAGTTGAAATCGGCAGCAATAAACTGATCTTTACAGAGCCTGAAGTATTCACGAACCCTTCTCTTTACCCGGTTCCGTGCTACAGCATTTCCCAGCTTGCGACTTGCTGTTATTCCAAGCCTGGCCCGTTCTGTACCATTTTCTGACCAGAGAATGATGAAGTGGCGCGTATGCAACTTCTTTCCTGAAGCGGACAGACGAAGATACTCTGCCCGCTTCAGGATTTTCTCATCCCTGCTAAGGGAATCACCCACGAACTTTACTTGCTCGCAATCTGGACGGAAAGGTTTTTCCGCCCTTTGGCACGACGCCTCTTGATGACAAGCCTGCCGTTCTTAGTGGACATCCGGACCCTGAAACCATGGGTCCTTTTGCGGGACGTATTACTTGGCTGAAATGTTCTTTTCATATACTTCAACTCCTTCGTAAGGGATAATCTCACAGTTAGGCAAAATATAATTTTCTACTGCAAATACTACGGTTTGTCAAGACTATTTTTACTTTTACCCAAAAAAATAGCCTTGCAAATAAAGGCCTTCTCTGGTAATGTTCAAAACTCCCGTAAAAAGGTAATTACATCACCTTTCCTGAAACCATAATTAGTTAAAACCTACCGATATAATTAGTATTTTTGTTTTATCAACATGTGTTGATAAACCTGTTTAAAAACCCCTTCATGCGAGTATATTTCTATGGAAAAGGTCTGGCACGAAGTACTTTCCAATATGGAGAAGGTCCTTACCTCCCATACCTTCACCACGTGGATCCAGCCACTACGATTTCTAGATGTACAGGGGAATATATTATATCTGGAATCCCCCAATAATTTCTTCCGCGAAATGGTAAAGGAAAACTATCTCTCCATGATAGAAGAGGCAGTATCTGCCATCAGTGGAACAAAAATTGTTGTTGAACTACGTCTTTCTTCTAAAACTCGACATGAGAGTATTCCTTCAGGAACAGCAAACATTCCAGAAGAAAAAGAAATTTCACTTCCTGCGGACACCAGGGGTACCCAGGAATTTTTCTCGAAACTCAATCCCAAATATACCTTTGATACCTTTGTCTGCGGTGCTGGAAACCAGTTTGCCTATGCAGCAGCTCAAGCCGTAGCAAATAAGCCCGGGACTAATTACAACCCTCTCTTTATCTACGGGGGCGTTGGCCTCGGCAAGACCCATCTGTTGACTGCCATCGGCAATCATATTCTCAGTGTGAACAATTCGGCGCGTATATGTCTCTATACGTCAGAAAAATTCATGAATGAGATGATCAACTGTATCCGCTACAAGAAAATGGAAGAATTCAGAAACAAATTCAGGAGCATGGATATTCTCCTCATTGACGATATTCAGTTTATGGCCGGTAAGGAAGCTACCCAGGAAGAGTTTTTTCATACGTTTAACTCACTCCATGAATCCCATAAGCAGATTGTTGTATCTTCCGACAAATTTCCCAAGGATATGGCCGGTCTGGAACAGAGACTCCGTTCGCGTTTCGAGTGGGGCCTGATAGCCGATATTCAACCACCGGACATTGAAACAAAAGTTGCCATTCTTAAAAGAAAATCGGAAACCGACGACATCTGTCTTCCTGACGATGTGGCCCTGTTTCTTGCCTCGAGTTCAACAAGCAACGTGCGTGAATTGGAAGGAATGCTGATTCGCCTCGGTGCTTTTGCAAGTCTTACGGGAAGTGAAATAACCCTTACCATGGCTAAAGAGGTTCTTAAAGACATCATCGTGGAAAAAAACCGGGATATCTCGGTAGAAATGATCCAGAAATTTGTTGCTGAGTATTTTTCTATCAAAATATCAGACATGAAATCTGATAAACGTTTAAAAACACTTGTAATCCCAAGACAAATAGCTATTTACCTTTGCAGAGAGCTAACAAAATCGTCATATCCGGAAATTGGAGAAAAATTCGGCGGTAAAGATCACTCGACCATCATCCACTCTTTCAAGAAAATTGCGAGACTGGTTATTTCGGATATCGAGTTGAAAAATACCATTGAAACCCTTAAGCGGGGGCTGTTGGAATAATAGGGGAAAGTTGTTCGTAACTTGGTCATCCCTGTGGAAAAAAGAAAGCCCTGTTGATAAGCTCATCTGAACGCACATTTGCCATACGTTTTTTCAACATCCGAAAAACGGCGAATTGAAACGCTTCACGTCTCTTATCAACATGTCCACAGGCTCTACTGTCTACTACTGAACTTCTTTTAAAAACTATAAGTCGTAAAGGCTGTTCATACTGGAGGTATAATGGAATTCGCCATTGCAAAGGAATCCTTTCTGAAAGCGTTGCAACGTGTTCAAGGAATCGTTGAAAACCGAAAAACCATGCCTATACTCTCCAATGTCCTTATCAGTGCCCAACCGGAGAAAATCGAAATCATCGCAACCGACCTGGAAGTAGGAATGAAAAGTTCCTATCCGGCAACCGTGATTAAAACCGGAAAGATAACCGTTTCCGCAAAGAAACTTTATGAGATAATCAAAGAGCTGCCAGAAGAAGAGATACATTTTTCCACACGGGAAAATGATTGGGTAGATCTTCGTTGCGGAAAAGCACACTTCAATCTGGTGGGGCTCTCTTCAGAAGAATTTCCCTTTTTTCCCGCGGTTAACGAAAGTACCTTTCTCACCATCAAAGGTTCCCTCATACGTGAACTGGTAGAAATGACGGCATTCGCCATCTGCCACGATGAAACCAAGTACAATCTGAACGGTATTTTCATCAAGGCGCTGGAAGAAGAGGGAAGAACCCTCCTGCGCATGGTCGCTACGGACGGACACCGACTTGCAATGGCAGAAAAAGAGATTCCCTCAGTAACATCAACAGACCTTAAAAACGGGGTTATTTTTCCCAAAAAAGGCATTTTCGAACTGAAAAAAATGACCGATGACGATGACAGCGAAATTATGCTTTCCTTCCTGGATAACAGTGCCGTTGTGAAAAAAAACGATACGGTTGTGGTTATGAGACTGGTGGATGGCTACTTCCCCGACTACTCACGCGTCATGCCTTCCGATAACGATAAGCTGGCAACCATCAAGCGTGAAGATTTCATCCACTCCCTGCGTAGGATGGCAATCCTCTCCAGCGAAAAGTTCAAGGGAATCATGATGGAGTTGAAAGAGGGAAGCATGGAAATTTCAGCAAGTAACCCCGAACTGGGTGATGCACGTGAAACACTGGAAGTAAGCTACACAGGACCTGATCTTTCCATTCGTTTTAATGCCCGTTATCTCCTCGATTCCCTTTCTGTTATGGGACAGGAATTCATAAATCTCGCATTGAAGGATGAACTTTCACCGGCTGTTTTAAAGCCGTATCAGGCAGAAGATTTTCTAACCGTAATCATGCCAATGCGGGTCTAGATCCGGATAGTTTTTAGCATGCAAAACCGCAGAAAAGATTCTCGTTTTCTGAAAGGCCTTTTTTCTGCCGTGGCGCATTTATGAAAATACAAAGAATTCAGATCCATTCATTCAGAAACATCATAAGTGCCGATCTTTTCCCCAACGAAAGATTCAATATCATCGTTGGCAACAACGCCCAGGGCAAGACAAATATTCTGGAATCGATCTTTCTGCTCGGAACGATGAAGTCGTTCCGAATGGTAAAAAACGCTGACCTCATCACCTACAATTTTCCGTACTCTCTGGTGAAGGGATGGGGAGTGAAAGACGGTGTTGTTCGGGAGATTACCCTATCCATCAGGGCTTCCGGAAAAAAAGCTTTTGTCGATCAAAAACCTGTTGTTCGTCCAGCGGATTTCTTTGGTACCATCAATACCGTGGTTTTTTCCCCTGAAGATATTGCCATGGTTCGGGGACTTCCGGAAATGCGCAGGAGGTATCTCGACAGAGCTATTTTCAGTGGGGATACTGGTTATCTTTCGATTCACCACGAATATTTCAAGATTTTAAAAAACCGGAATGCTCTCCTGAAAAGGGGGGAAACCGACGGTCTTTCCGTCTGGACGGAAAGGTTAGCCGATGCCGGTGCTCGCTTGATGGAAAAAAGAGAATCTTTCATCGAAGAGATTCAAGAATTATTCAGAGAATACTACCGTACTATAGCTGGCTTGGAAGAAAGTGCCTTCCTGCGGTATCATTCACGTCTTAGCGAAAAAAACCGTTCTCGAAGTTCTCTCTGCGACGCTCTCTGTCATGCCTTGGAAAGGAGTACCACCGAGGAGTTACGGCGGGGAACAACCCTTTTTGGGCCCCATCGGGATGACCTTGAGTGCACGTTAAACAACAAACCTCTCAATCATCATGGTTCACAGGGAGAACAACGAAGCTTCATTTTGGCGCTCAAGATGGCAGAGATTGAATATCTGAGAAAAAGATGGGGTAATCCTCCGGTTCTGCTGTTGGATGACATGACATCCGAACTTGACCGAAGTCGCAGCGGCAATCTGATGGATTTTTTGAAGGAAAAAGAAATGCAGGTTTTCATAACTACCACGAGTCTTGATATGATCAATCTCGCTGGGATACGCAACTATTCCACCTTTCCGGTACATGAAGGAAAGGTATTATCTGAGGTAACGAATGTCTGATACTGTCATTAACGATTACGGAGCTGACAAGATCACGGTTCTGGAAGGACTCTCAGCGGTTCGGAAACGTCCCGCCATGTATATCGGCTCAACGTCTTCTTCCGGTCTGCATCATCTGGTTTACGAGATCGTCGACAATTCCATTGACGAAGCTCTGGCAGGACACTGCAATGAAGTGAATGTCATTATTCACCTGGACAATTCCATTACGGTGGTAGACAACGGCCGGGGCATCCCGACCGATATTCATCGCACCGAAGGGAGATCAGCCGCCGAGGTGGTACTCACCGTTCTCCATGCCGGCGGCAAGTTCGACAACACTTCCTACAAGGTCTCCGGTGGTCTCCATGGTGTGGGAGTTTCGGTGGTTAATGCCCTCTCGAATCAGTTGGATCTGGAGATCAGGAGGGACGGAAAGTTGTTTCAACAATCCTACCGTAAGGGAGTACCCCTGGCACCCTTGACCATCGTTGGTGATACCAAGAAACGGGGCACCAAGATCACCTTTCTTCCCGACGACACCATCTTCGAAACTACGGAATTTTCCTTCGATATTCTTTCCCAGCGGCTCAGGGAGCTTGCCTTCCTCAATGCCGGGGTACGGATCACCATCGTCGATGAGCGGGAAGATGGAAAACAGCATGATTTCCACTACGAAGGAGGAATTGTTTCCTTCGTCGAGTACTTGAATCGAAACAAGAATTGCCTCCACCCGAAACCGATCTTTTTCAAGGGAGAAAAATCCGGGATCGATATAGAAATAGCCATGCACTATAACGATTCCTATGATGAGAAGATATTCACTTTCGCCAACAACATAAATACCCACGAAGGCGGTACTCACCTGGTCGGCTTCCGTGCCGCACTGACCCGGACCATGAACAGCTACGCCGCAACCAACAATCTGCTCAAGAACGTCAAGGTCTCCATCTCCGGCGAGGACTTGCGGGAAGGACTCACGGCAGTGATTTCGGTAAAGATACCCCAACCCCAGTTTGAAGGGCAGACCAAGACCAAACTGGGAAATTCGGAGGTAAAGGGCATCGTCGAATCGATGATGAACGAAAAGCTTGCGGTTTTCTTGGAGGAGAATCCTGCCATCGCCAGGAAGATTCTCGAGAAATCGATTGATGCGGCCCGAGCACGGGAAGCGGCCCGCAGGGCACGGGAACTTACCCGGCGTAAAGGGGCTCTCGACATCTCAAACCTGCCCGGAAAACTCGCAGATTGTCAGGAACGTGATCCGGCCCTGTGCGAAATTTACCTGGTGGAGGGCGATTCCGCCGGCGGTTCTGCCAAGCAGGGACGTGACCGTAAATTCCAGGCGATCCTGCCGCTCAAGGGCAAGATCCTGAACGTAGAAAAGGCCCGTTTCGACAAAATGCTTTCCTCCCAGGAAATCGGCACCCTGATTACGGCGCTCGGCACCGGTATCGGCAAAGAAGACTTCGACGTGGCAAAGCTGCGTTACCACCGGATCATCATCATGACCGATGCCGACGTGGACGGTTCCCATATCCTTACCTTGTTGCTGACCTTTTTCTTTCGCCAGATGCCGCAGATCGTGGAGCGCGGTCACCTCTACATTGCCCAGCCGCCCCTGTACAAGGTGAAACGGGGCAAGAAGGAGCTGTATCTGCGCAATGAGGCGGCGATGCAGAACTATCTCCTCGAGGAGGGGACCGATGAGATGACCCTTTTTCTGGAAAGCGGCAGCAAGACCTACGTCGGGAAACAGATCATCCCTCTGGTCAAGCAGTTGGTGGAATACCGGGGTCTGCTCGACAAGTTTGTCAGGAAGGGCATCAATGAAGAACTGGTACGGGTGCTGCTTCGTCTCGGTATCAGGGGAGGAATAGAGGACCTGGAAAAACTTGCTCCCCGGATGGATAACATTGCCAGCGTCTATGAAGGCGCGGAAGCTACGGTCATGCATGACGGTCGCATCATCGTCAGACTGGGTAATCTGCGCATCGCCCTGGACAATCATACGGTAGATCTCATTGACTCATACGAGTATCGGCTTCTGGCCGACAGTTTCCGCCGGGTCCGGAATATATTTGCCAAAGGCCGGGCCGTGGTTTCCAGTGAGGGAAAGGAACTTTTTTCCACCACTATCGGTCTGGAGCTGCTCACCTTTTTCATGGAGAGCGCCAAGAAGGGTCTCAATATCCAGCGCTACAAAGGTCTCGGCGAGATGAATCCGGACCAGCTTTGGGAGACTACCATGGAACCGACCAACCGCACCCTGCTCCAGGTGAAGATCGAGGACGCCGTGGAGGCGGACAGCGTCTTTACCGTCTTGATGGGAGACCAGGTGGAGCCGCGGCGGGAGTTCATCGAAAAGAACGCCTTGAACGTTTCAAATCTGGATATTTAATAAAAACCGGCACAGGGTCCGGGGCAGGTGAAAAGGGGGAATGATTCAGACCCCCGAATTTCAGTTCCCCCCCTGTAGCCTTGATTCATGAGGTAGCAATGCTCGAAACAATCAACAAGACCTCTGTCAACATCGAAGACGAAATGAAGCGCTCATACATGGACTATGCCATGAGTGTCATCATCGGCCGAGCCCTCCCCGACGTGCGGGATGGTTTGAAGCCGGTGCACCGGCGCTGCCTGTATGCCATGTATGACATGAGCAACGACTGGAACAAACCGTACAAGAAATCGGCCCGTGTTGTCGGTGACGTGATCGGTAAGTATCATCCTCACGGTGACACGGCTGCCTATGACACCATCGTCCGCATGGCCCAGAGTTTTTCTCTCCGCTATCCGCTGGTGGATGGCCAGGGAAATTTCGGCTCCGTGGACGGTGATTCTCCTGCGGCCATGCGTTACACCGAGATCCGCATGTCCAGGCTTGCCCACGAACTTCTGGAAGATCTGGATAAAGAGACGGTGGAAACGGGAGCCAACTATGATGGTTCCCTCCATGAGCCGCTGGTGCTCCCGGCCAAGTTCCCGAACCTGCTGGTGAACGGTTCCTCCGGAATCGCGGTCGGCATGGCCACCAATATTCCCCCCCACAATCTTTCGGAGGTAATCGACGGGATCATCGCCCTCATCGGCGATCCTCAGCTCTCTTTCGAAGATTTGATCCAGATAATTCCCGGTCCTGACTTCCCCACCGGTGGTTTCATTTATGGTCGCGAAGGCATTATTTCGGGTTACAAGACCGGCCGCGGCATCGTACAGATGCGGGCACGGGCATTTATTGAAACCCAGAAAAAGACCGAGCGGCAGTCGATCATTGTTACCGAGATTCCCTATCAGGTGAACAAGGCTAATCTGGTGATCAAGATTGCCGAGCTGGTGCGGGAGAAGAAGCTGGAGGGGATTGCTGACCTCAGGGACGAGTCGGACCGTGACGGGATGAGAATTGTCATTGACCTGAAACGTGACGAGAACCCCCAGGTAATCCTCAATCATCTCTACAAGCAAACCCAGATGCAGTGTTCTTTCGGCATCAACATGCTCGCCATTGCCGGCGGCAGGCCGAAGGTCCTGACCCTGCGGGATGCCATGCTGCACTTCATCGATCACCGGCGGGAGATCGTAACTCGCCGCACCATCTTCGAACTGAAAAAAGCCGAGGCCCGCGCCCATATTCTGGAAGGCCTCAAGATTGCCCTTGACTGGCTCGATGCAGTGATTGAACTGATACGTGCCTCTAAAAATCCCGAGGAAGCAAAGGCCGGCCTGATGGCCGGAAACTTCTCTGATCCGGACTACCTGCGCAAGCTCGCTATTCCTGACTCGCTATTCAACACAAGCATGAGCCTTTCAGACAAACAGGCCCAGGCAATTCTGGAAATGCGCTTACAGCGGCTGACCGGTCTGGAACGGGAAAAAATCCTCCAGGAGTACGCAGAACTGCTGAGGTTAATCGCCCGTTTAAAGGAAATCCTCGCTTCGGAGGCGGAGATCCTGAAGATCATCGTCGGCGAACTGACCGAGCTGAAGGAGAAATTCGGCGACGAACGGCGCACCGAGATCATCGACCAGACGGCAGATATTTCTCTGGAAGATACCATTGTCGAAGAGGACGTGGTGGTCACGGTCTCACATACCGGCTACATCAAGCGGACCGCGGTCTCCATGTACCGGGCCCAGCGCCGGGGCGGCAAGGGTAAATCGGGCATGAAGACCAAGGAAGAGGATTTTGTCGAGCACCTGTTCGTCGCCTCCAGCAAGGACTTCATGATGTTCTTCACCGATACGGGACGCGTCTATGTTCTTAAGGTGTACGAAATCCCTGAAGGGGGCAGGGCAACCCGCGGCAAGGCCATCGTCAACCTGCTGAATCTCCAGGCCGGAGAGAAGATCGCCGCCATCCTCTCGCTGAAGTGTTTTGACGACGACCGCAACCTGATCATGGCGACCCGCCACGGGGTGGTAAAGAAGAGCCCGATCAAGGCCTACGCCAACATCAGGACCGGTGGAATTATTGCCGTAAACCTGGACGAGGATGACAGGCTGATAGGGGTTGCCATCACCGACGGGCGCCAGGACGTGCTTCTCGCTTCCCACCACGGCAAATCGATCCGCTTCCATGAGCAGGACGCCCGACCAATGGGGCGTGTCTCCCGTGGCGTGCGGGGTATGACCCTGGTGGGTGATGACGTGGTGATAGGCATGGAGATTATCAATCCGAATACCGTTTCTTCCACGATCTTCACCGTAACCGAAAACGGCTTCGGCAAGCAGACGCCGCTGGACGAATACCGCTTGCAAAGCCGCGGGGGCAAAGGTATCATCACCATCAAGACCACTGAGCGGAACGGCTGTGTGGTTGACATCAAGCAAGTAACGGACGAAAATGACCTGATGCTGATTACCGACCAGGGAAAGATCATCCGTATGCCAGTGGCAGGCTTTTCGGTGATTGGCCGTAATACCCAAGGGGTTCGGCTCATGGTCACCGAGGAAACGGAAAGGATCGTCGCCGTGGCACGGCTTGCCGAAAAAGAAGAGGGCGATGAGCCTGATTTCCTGGACGAGGATGAGGCTGAAAATACGGAACCGGATACGGATGTCAGCGAATAGCTGAGTCAGCTCTTATCCGGAGGAACCTTCATGGCGAGTTTCGCTCGAATTGATACTAGTCTTCCACAACGAAGCGACCTGGTAAGGCTTTTCAATACCTTGGAAAGGGAAGACATCTCCCTTGATGAGATGGAAACGATTGCCATCGCGGTGCAAAATGCCGGCGAGCCCGCCCTTCCTCCGCTGCTTCGCCGCTTGAGGAAAGTGACGAACAGTTCCGTTATCGCCCGCTATCTCTATCTTCTCTATTTTTTTGAAGATAACAGTTGGCTCGATGAGCTTGTACGTATAACCCTGAAACGAAAAGACCTGGAAGTGGACGCCAAAACTGTTTTGTTGGCTGGTTTGGAGCGTTCTGGAATCGATATTGAGGAACTTCCTTTTTCACGTCTTCTGGAAGAAGTGGGCAGTT
>Ga0105099_10000344_pt1 | contig 31984 bp, 28 predicted proteins | sample PPLLak3cmMay2015_2_FD_79138 | JGI IMG/M metagenome (GOLD analysis project Ga0105099, IMG submission 79138) | Freshwater sediment microbial communities from Prairie Pothole Lake near Jamestown, North Dakota, USA - PPLs Lake P8 Core (1) Depth... | ecosystem: Environmental > Aquatic > Freshwater >... | reverse complement strand
TATCGGCCCGCCGTCGACCAGGCGGTCGCCGAATCGTGGCGCCTGGTGCAGGAGATCCTGATCGACAAGCTCCAGGTCCCGTTCTCCAAGAAGGGGGAGGCGTACGACCTGGCCAAGGAGGGGGGGCATTCCACCCGCCGGGTGCTGAACGTACGCGATATGACCGGCCGGGTCATCCAGGACAAGTTCGACGAATACCTGAAGAAGCAGCCCAAGGTGAAGATGCTCTTCCAGCACACGGCCGTCGACCTGCTGAGCTACCCGCACCACTCGACCAACCCGGTGCGCACCTACCAGGAGCCCAGGATCATCGGCGCCTATGTCCTGGATCAGAGGACGAAAAAAGTGTTCCGGGTCTTTGCCCGCAAGGTGGTGCTGGCCACCGGCGGCCTTTCCAGCCTATACCTGCACACGACCAATCCCGAGGAGGCGATCGGCAACGGCATCGCCATGGCCCACCGCGCCGGCGCACGCCTGGCCAACCTCGAATACGTCCAGTTCCATCCCACCGCCCTCTATCACCGGGAAGCCGACAGTTTTCTCATCTCCGAGGCGGTCCGCGGCGAGGGGGCGAAGCTGATGAACCGCAAGGGCGAATACTTCATGGAGAAGTACTCGCCGCTCAAGGATTTGGCTCCCCGCGACGAGGTCTCCCGGGCCATCTACGCGGAGATGATCAAGCACGGCGACGATTACGTCCAGCTCGACCTGGCCTCCTTTGCCAAGATCGATATTCGCGAGCGGTTCCCGACGATCTACAACACCTGTTTGAAATACGGGATCGACATCGAGAAGCGACCGATCCCGGTGGCGCCCGCTGCCCACTTCAGCTGCGGCGGCGTCCTCTGCGACCTGAACGGCCGCAGCAGCATCCGCAACCTCTATGCCGTCGGCGAAGTCTCGGCCACCGGCGTGCACGGCGCCAACCGTCTGGCCTCGGTCTCGCTGCTCGAGGGGCTGGTCTGGGGGGTGAAAGCGGCCGAGGACATCGCCGCCGTTCTCGCCGACGAAAAGGATCCCTACATCATCTCCGAGGTGCCGGAGTGGAAGTACCCGTATCCCCAGGAGAAGCTCGACCCGGCGCTGGTCTGGCAGGACCTGGTGACCATCAAGACCATCATGTGGAATTACAACGGCATCATCCGCACCGTGAAACGGCTGGAGCGGGCCAAGTCGGACCTGGAGTACCTGAAGCACCGGATCGTCAAATTCTACCAGGCCTGCGAGGTCGGCAACCGCATCATCACCCTGCGCGACAGCGTACAGACGGCGCTGTTGGTGGTCGAGGCGGCGCTCCTCAACCGCGTCTCCCGCGGCGCCCACTTCATCCACCCCAACCCCGACGGACTGTGATCTGAATCCGCCGAAACCACTCAGTCGAGCAGGCGCCTTTCCCCCGACAGGCCGCGGATCTCCTCGACATCCTGGGTGCACTCGACACAACCGATGTACTTCCCCGACGGATCGCGCAGGGCGAAGAACTCGATCAGGATCAGGTGCTTCTTGGTCTGATCGTAGGGGACCTGCAGGTGGATCCAGAAGCTGGCCTTTTGGCGGGTCCCCGCCTTCATCTCGGCGACGATCCGCTCCACCTTGTCGAGGCTCTCCTTGGGGTGACATTCGCGGAAATTGATCCCCATGCTCGATGTGGGGCGATGGAAAAGCCGGGTGTCGTGCTTGTTCCAGGCGATCACCTCGTCGTTGGCGTCGATCACGGTCAGTTCCATGGGAATCGTCTCCAGTAGCGATTGCACCAGTTTAACGTCCATCCGGTCAAACAAGAACATGGGAACCTCCTTCGGGAACCCATGATACCGAAAGCGGAGCGGGAAGTCAAAGGGAATCACGAGGTTGCAATTCAGGGGGAAATCGGGTAAAAAGAGGGAACGGGGTCACGGAAAAAATGAACAAACGGATACTCCTCCTGCTGTCGTTGATCGGGATGATAGCGCCGCTGCTGGCGCAAGAAAAACCGCCGACGCGTGCGATCCTGACCATCGATTTCGGCATCGATAACCTGGAACGACGCTATTACCGTCCCGAATTCCGCTTCCAATTTCCGCTGATGAAAGGCGATATTTTCTTCGAAACCCGGTTCCACCACTCGATGAACGGCAGCCTCCAGGGGAAGATCGACTATTGGGTCAACGCCGGGTATCAAAAGTTGTTTCCCCGCGGGTTCCAGTATGCCCTCCGCCTCAACCACTTCTGCCGCCACCAGACTCTGAGGACGGTCGGGGATGTCTTCAACCTGAACGAACTGGTCGGGCTGGCCGGCTGGGGCGGGTACGGGGTGAATGTGCTGGCGGGCGGGGGAACCTACGTCGGCGGCACCGCTCCCTTCCGGAGCCTGGCTTTCCTGGGCGGATCGATCTCCCCCTTCATCATCCCCGAACTGACCCTGGCCGGTGAATTCCGCTGGGTCGATTTCCAAACCTTCGTCCACGAGGCCGCTCTGTACCTGCGTCTCGCCCCCGGCACCGAGCTGTTCGTCCGCAACACCGGCTACTACGAGGACCGCAACATGACCCTGATCGGCCTGCGCCTCTCCAGCCGGGATGGGCACGGCCCCTATCTCGACCAAGTGCGGCTGAACGTTTTCGTTTCCCCCGACCATCGCCAGTACAAGCTTTCGGTGGACGGGGTTTTCCAGATGCAGTTCTTTCGGCGGGAATCGAGCCGGCTGGTGCTGGAAACCGCCTTCACCACTCCCATCCTCAACGGGACCTCCTTTTTCGGGGAGTACCGCCCCGACCGCATGCTCTACGGCATCCGCAGCGAGTATCAGTTGCTCCTCTCCGGCAGCCTACGGGCGTTCTGGTACGGCCAGTACCGCCTCGATCAGCCGGTCGACCGCTCCCTCCCCTTTGCCGGAGAGCTGGGGACCGGCCTGGGATTGCGCAACCAGGAGGACTTCTGTCAACTGGAAAAACCGTTCCGGTTCGAACTGGCCGCCGGAGTCAATTTCAAGAAGGGTTACAACCTGGCTGGAGGAATCGGCTTCACCGCATTCACTGGCGTCATCCGGCCGGGAATCCTGCTGCACGGGAGCCTCAACGAGCGGGACCGGCATCTGTCAATTCGGTTGTTCCTGGCCTTCGAGGATACCGTTGCAGTGCGGCCGTTTATCGGTTATACCCGGACCTGGGAGAGGGGAGGTGCGGCAGTGGCCGACAACCGCTGGTCGTTCGGAGTCAGCCTCCTCCACTGGTTTCACTGATTATTTCCGGCCGTTTCAGGTTTCGATTGTCCGGTAGCGGCGCTCGCCCAGACGCAGGACCAAGGCGTAAAGGATGGTAAACAGGATCGTGAAAAACAAACAATAAATGGTATAGAGAAGCACCGGCGAAAGGCCGGCGCGGAGTCCGTGGGGCCAGAGCAGGGCCATGAAGAACAACAGGGCGATATCGATGAGCATGGAGATGACCACGTTGACGTTCTGTTTGATGGCCCGGATCGGATTCGTCCAGTTTAGCAGGGGGCGTATCAGGTCGACGAGGAGGCCGGCGGCGATGCAGGCGGCGATGAGCGGCACCCCCAGCAGCAGTGCGGTCAGGAACGATTTGCCGGAGGGGCGGAGGATGAAGTGGAGGGCGATCGTTCCCGAGAGGATGCCCATCAGGGCCAAAATCCCGCTGTGGATGAATTTTCCGGTGATTTGAAGCCGGGGCGAGACGGGGATCGTCTTGGAGATCCAAAACCGTCCCCCTTCGCGGGAGAAAGCGGAGGAGGCCGTCCCGTTCAGGGCGGCACAGAGAACGAGAAACCCGGCCATGGCCAGTTCCCGGACGAACGGCTTGGTCGAGAAAAGGAAAGCAAAAAGCTGCGCCGAATCTCCCCCCTGGCCGCCAAACTTCGTCATCATGGTGAAGACCACGGGCATCATCACCACGGTCAGGGCGCCGTTGAGGAGGAAGATGGGAGTGCGGTTCATCACCCGCCATTCCCGGGAGAAGATCGCCCGCAGGGGATGACGGCCACCACCGAAATGGAGGAGACCGCGGTGGTTGCCGCTGAATACGGCGGCTTCCCTGAGGCCGACCAGACCCCGGTAGTAGACGCGTTTACCGGTCCAGATGAGGACGATGCCCAACAGCAGCGACAATCCGCAGAAGAGGAGCAGGGAACGGATCCCCGGAGCGGTGAAGCCGTGCTGCAGCATCCGGGTGGCCCAGAGACTGGGAGGGAACCGCTCGCCCATGATGCGGATCAATCCGTCCTCGGCAGCGAGCAGCCGCAGGGCGGCCTGTTGATCGAGTGATGAGGTGTTTTTTCCCAACATGACCTGCGCGTACATCACCCCAATGAACAGCGCCAGCGAACCGATGACGATGAACAGGTCCTTTTTTTTACCCAGGTTGACGAAACGCATCAGTACCAGGACCAGGAGTGCGGCCAGCGACAGGGGGACCACCGGTGCCAGCACCAGGACCGGGATGAGTTGGATCCAGTATCCCGCCGTCACCTTCTGCAGAATGCCGAAATAGACGAGGGCCGGGAGCATCAGGGGCAGGGTGCTCAGGTATTCGTTGATCAGGACGATGCTGAACTTGGCGGCCAGCACCGTTCCCGGTTTCAAGGGGAGGGAGAGGAGCAGGTCGCTGTCCCGGGAGAAGTAGAAAGCGGAGACGAAATAGAAGAATCCGAACATGAGGATCATGATCTGGGTCAGGAGGATCACCAGGGTCACGGTCAGGTATTCCTGACCGATCGGGCGGAGCAGTGAATGGAGGAAGCGGATGATCATGAAGATCAGGGCGTACAGCGGCACCGCCACCAGCGGCACACCGATGCCGATCAGGAGCGGCTGCCAGCGGTTGTGTTTTTCTCTGAACCAGCGGTGGCGCAGGGCCGAAAAGCTGAAGTTGACGTTGATCAGGGTTTTCAGCAGTGTGAGGTAGTGTTTCATTAGCGGGTCAACTCCAGGAAGATCTCCTCTAGAGTCCGGTTCTCGCCGGCCCGCTGGCGGAGGTCGGCGAAGTGGCCGTCGGCGATCAACTTTCCCTTGTGAATGATAGCCAGGTGATCACAGAGACGCTCCGCCGTCTCCATGATATGGGTGGAAAAAAAGAGGGTCCCGCCTTCGTCGCAATGGCGGCGCATGGCATCCTTCAGGCTACGAGCCGACTTGGGATCGAGTCCGACCATCGGTTCGTCGAGGATCAGCACCCGCGGGGATACCATCAAGGCCGCGATCAGGACGATCTTCTGGCGCATCCCGTGGGAGTAGCTCTGAATCGGGTTGCGGACCGCTCCGGCAAGTTCGAACATCTCCAGCCATTCGCGGATCCGCTCCAGCCGGTCGTTGCGGGTGACTCCGTAGACATCACCGATGAAGTTCAAGTACTCCAGGCCGGTGAGCTTTTCGTAGATGTCGGGGGAGTCGGGGACATAGGCGATCAGTGACTTGCATTTCAATGGATCGCGGCGGGTGTCGATCCCCTCGATACGGATCGATCCCCGGTCGGCGTTCAGGATGCCGACGATCATCTTGATGGTGGTTGTTTTCCCGGCGCCGTTGGGGCCGAGGAATCCGAATATCTCTCCGGAGGGAACGGTCAGGGTCAGGTCGTCGACAGCGCGGACGCGGCCGCCCGCATAGGCTTTGCTGACTTGTTCGATTTCGATCATGTGTCCTTCCTGGCCGGTTTTCCTCTGATCGGGGGTTGGCGGGGAATCCGGCAATCATTGATACGGTTTTGGCGGGAGGAAAGGTTCATCCGGCGATCTCGGCCGGATGGTAGTGGATGTAGACCCGCTTCAGCAGATCGATATCCCGGTAAAGCCGCTGCTCGGCTGTAGTAGCGATGCCGTCGCCGGCGGTGACGCTGATCGATCCGTCGACGCCGATAGTCAGGTTGATCACCAGGAAGGGGCCGAACCGGTGAGCCTGGATCTCTTCGATCTGGAGGATGCCGGGGATGACGGAGAGGATCTCGGTGACCCGCTGCTGCAATTCCCGGCCGGGAATGGTGTCCATCAGATCCTCGGAGGATTCGCGCATGATCTGAATGCCGGTGCGCAGGATGACCACGGCGACGACCGCTCCGGCCAGGGGATCGATCAAGGGCATGCCGGCCCGGCCGAGGAAGATACCCACACTGGCGGCCGCGGCGGCAAAGATGTCGTTACGATGGTCGTAGGCAAGGGCGAAGACAGCGGGATTGCCGGTCTGGCGGCCGATGCGGCGGGTAACGACGGCCAGGGTGATCTTCAAGGCCACCGTGAAGAGGGCAACCACCAGTGCCCAGGGTGTAGCGCCGGTGAAATCGCCTGCCCCCGACCAGAGGTCATACACCTTGTTGACCGCATCCCAGAATATGGCAACGGCGGTGGTGAGAACGAAGGCTCCGACCACCAGGGCGGCAATGCTCTCCAACTGCCGGTGACCAAAGGGGTGTTCGTCGTCGGCCGGTTTTCGGGCCAGGCTGACGAATATGCGGACGATTACGTAATAGGCGACATCGGAGGTGGAGTTGATGCCGTCGGCCAGCAGGGCCGGGCTGTGGCCGATGATGCCGACCGTGGTCTTCAGGATCGCCAGCAGAATGTTGGTGGCCAATCCCAGGTTGACCGCAAAAATGCTCTGCCGTTCCCGGTTCTCCGAGTCCATAAAATTTACCTCGATATGTAATCGAATCGGATACAGCGCTCATTTAAAATGAGCGGACACAAAAAGAATTTCGTTATTGTATCTGGATGTATTCCCTTTTGCAAGTGGTGGAAAGTGGACAGTGGTGGACAGTGGCGGACGGGGAAGGCGACTTCGCCCCCTCTCCCCACCTTGGTTAAGGGTAGTGGCCCCTTCCGGGGGGATTCAGACGATCAGCGGCCGCCGATGAGGCGGGCAGGCAGGTGGAAGATGGCTTTGATGAAGGCGAACACTCCGTCCACGGCGATACCCAGCAGGCGGAGGGGGAGGAGGAGCAGCCAGATCAGGGGAAAGAGCAACAGTAGCAGCAGAGCCAGCGGCCAGCACAGCACCAGCAGGATCACCCAGAGTAGTAATTTGATCATGGTCGAACCTCCCGTACGATTTGAGTAACGACGTAACGGTGTAAAAAGTTTCAAAAAAAATTGTGGTCACGAATCTTTTCCCCAATCGTCTAAATATATTCCCGGTTTTACACGTAAATAAAAATGGAGGTGGTCGGGTGCCGCAGATTCGAATGATGATGGAATCTGATATATAAAAGAGACAACCATTGGGTTCACAATGCACTCCTGGAGGTGGAAATGAAACAATTGAATCGGATGCTGGTGCTGTTGGTTCTTCTTCCTTTGCTGCTGACATCGCAGAAGGTGATCGAAAACCCGGAGCGGCCGGCGGCGAAGAATGCCGGACGGGTGGTCAAACTGACCGAGGTCTGGCGGGTCGGTGACGAGGGCGGAGGATTTTATTTCAAATATCCGGGGCGGTTGCGGGTTGGACCGGATGGCATGATCTACCTGACCTGCGACAAGCAATTACTCCGCTTCAGCCCCGAGGGGAAATTCGAAAAAAATTTGCTCAAGATCGGCGAAGGGCCGGGGGAATTGAACAGCCTGACCGACTATCGGATCGAGAAGGAACGGATACTTTTGCTTTCCATGAATCCGATGAAGATCATCTTCTTCACCTCAGAGGGGGTTCTGAAAGAAGAGATCCGAATCCCATGGATAGCGGGTCCCCAGTTTTTTCAGATTTCCGGAGATCAGATATTGTTGCTCTCCACCGGAGTTCAATTCACAAAGGTCAAAAATGGAAAAAATCTGGAAAAACACAAGATTGTCTCTTTGAATACTGACGGAACCTCGAAAGAAACGGGACTGGAATTCTCCTACTCATTCCAGGCCAATGTCCTCCGCGGCGAGGATGGTGTTGGAGTGATGATGGAAATCGATTTTCCCGTCTTGTTTACCGACATGGGGGAGCAGATGAGTATGGTCTCGGCGTCGGCCGAATACCTGATCCAGCGGATCGATATGGAGAAAAAAAAGTCTATGGCCATCTTTCGCCGGCCGTTCCGCCGCATTCCCTATGTCAAGAAGCCCCAATCGGAAGGGGAAGGTGTATTCGTCGGTGGCAAAAAGGTGAAGGCTGAATTTACAGCTCCCGAGTTCTTCCCCGATATCCAGCGGCTGCTGACGGTGGGTGGCCGGCTCTGGGTCTTCACCGCCCGTATTGAAGCGGGAAAGGGGGTGCTGATCGACGTCTTCGACCCGGATGGGAAATATGTCGATTGCTTTTTATTGCCGCTGAAGGGAGTTCGGTCTGCTCACGACCTGACGGCCAAACTGGTCGCGGTCCAGGGAGAGTTCCTGTACACCATCGAAAAGGACGAGGAGGACATCGCCACCCTGGTGAAGTATAAGATGAACTGATTTATTGGTGATATAATCTCGAATTATCGAACGTTTTTCTTTGCTGGCGCCCAGAGTTCCACAAGTTTCGGTTGTTGCTGTTCCTGATGTGAACGAATTCTTTATTCCTGAATCGATCGGATAGCTTTTTTTATTTTCATCGAGAAAAACCTCTGATCAGGCCGCATAGACGACTTCGCCAGCGGCTGCAAATTCGGCGATCAGTGAATTCCGATTTTCCCACTCGGTAGGGGTCATGGCCACTGCTTCGATGGGTGCGAAAACCTGAAAAACCGCTTCGCTCAATATTTCAATCCGCTCCCAATAACCGAGGTTCTGGAAATCGGGGGAAATCACCACCAGGTCGATATCGCTTCCCTCATGGGGATTCCCCATGGCATACGAACCATACAGCACCACTTTCTGGATGCGGATCGACTGCAGTTCGATGGCTCGGATGAAATCTTTGATTGTTTTTACAACTGTCTCTTTATCCATTCCAGTACTTCCTTGCTTTTTTCAATTATATGATCGGTTTTCTCTTTGGTATATGCGTCCCTCAGTGATGAAAGGTTATCCGGATAACGGGTTGTTATATTGGCTTCGTTGATGGCAGCTATGAATCGGGCCAATTCGTCCGGCGGTTTGGTTTCCAGTTTGTTCAAAAAATAGATCAGGTTGTGGGATTTCTCCGGAATAAGCGCCGTTCTTTTCTGAAATAAGCCTTTTAGAGCTTTTTCAAGGGAAAGATGGCACATGAATACGGCATAGAAAAATCGTCCTCCCATTGCCATGTACTCGGCGGTATCCATATCGTAATCAGCTTGATTGAACCATTCCGAGTAGTCCATTTTTCATTTTCCTGGTTTTTATCATATCCGATCCAGTGAAAAAATGCCATCCTTTCGGGATGAGCGGCGGGGAAAATTAAAAAACTCAAATTTTCAAGAACCGTCCCCGGCGGGCGGGGAGGTTGCCGTAGACGAAGAGGGAGGCGCTGTCGACGTCAAGGAATTCGGCCGCCAGGCGGCTGATATCGTCGCGGCTGATGGCCCGGATGGCGGCAATGACCTCCTCCAGTTTCTGCTCCTCCTGGAAATAGATCTCGTTGGAGGTGTGGAAGCGCATCCGCGCCGACTGGGTCTCCAGGCTGAGGATGGTTGCCGCCAGCAGGTGGTCCTTGGATCGTGCCAACTCCTCCTCGGTCACGCCATGGGCTCGCAATGATTCGATCTCGGCGCGGAGGGCGGACAGATAATCGTCGAATTTCTCGGCCTCCACGGCCGCGTATATCATCAGCAATCCCTGCTCCAGGAACGATTCGGTGAAGGAGGAGACCGAGTAGGCTAGCCCCTTTTCCTCGCGGATCTTCTGGAAGAGACGAGAGCTCATCCCGGAGCCGAGGATGTCGTTCAGGACCATAAAGGTATACCTGCGGGTGGAGGATTGCGACACTCCCTCGAGGCCGGTGATCACGTAATACTGGTTGAGGGTGCGGTTCCGCTTCACCGCTGAAAACCGCCGGGAGGGAGCCTCTGGGAAGATAACCGGACTCGGCGGGCGCTCGGGAAAACCCTCGAAAAAAGCGGCGGCAGCGGCCGCCAACCGGTCGTGGGTGATATTGCCGACGGCGCAGAGGATCAGGTTCTCGGGGATATAGGTCGCCTGGTAATAATGGAAGACCTGGTCCCGCGACAACTGCCGCAGCCACCTGCGCTTGCCGCCGATCGGATAGCCGAGGCCGGTGCCGGGAAAGGCTTGCTCGAAATAGGTTTCGAAGGCGAAAGTGTCGGGATTGTCTTCCCCCTCGCGGATCTCCTGGAGGACCACGTTCCGTTCTTTCTTGTATTCGTCGGCGGGGAAGGTGGCTTTGAAAACGATCCGGCTGAGCAGGTCGAAGGCCAGGTCGAAGGAGCTGTCCACCGCTTTCAGGTAGAACTGGGTCATCTCCTTGGCGGTGAATGCATTCAGTCCACCGCCGAGACGGTCGCCCAGGTCGGCGATCCGCTTCAGGTCGTAGCGGTCGCACCCCTTGAAGGCCATGTGCTCGATCAGGTGGTGGATGCCGGTGGTCTCCAGGAACTCCTCACGGGAGCCACTCTTTAGTGTGTAGGAGAGGGCGATCGAGGGAATGTGGTCGCTCGTTTCCGAGAGGATGGTGAGGCCACAGGGTAGTATTGTTTTTTGCACCATTAGTGATTTCCTGAAAGTCATCCATTATAACACACCGTTTTTGATCTCATATAGGGGTTCGATATTTTTCGAAATCCCTACAAAAAAAAACCTGCTATTGACTTTCCGCTGAGGTTTTTTTAGAGTGGAGAAAACAGCGGATCCGATCATTCAGTATAAGGAGCAAGGCCAACGAAACTGAATCCCATGCGCACACCCGAGGGCGTCCGGGTGAAACCGGGGATCGAGTTGATCGCCGGGACGACGACCTTCCTCACCATGGCCTACATCATCTTCGTCAATGCCCAGATTCTCTCGGTAACGGGGATGGACAAGAACGCCCTGATCGCGGTGACCAGCTTGGTCAGCGGCGTGGCCACTATTTTAACCGGCCTGCTGGCCCGCTCCCCCATCGCTATGGCTCCGGGGATGGGATTGAACGCCTTTTTCGCTTATACGCTGGTCCTGGGTGATGGCGTCCCCTGGCCGGTGGCGCTGGGCATCGTCTTCCTTTCGGGCCTGGTTTTCCTCCTCCTGACCTGGGTGGGATTGCGGAAAAAACTGGTCGAGGCGATTCCTCCCTCCCTCCTTTACGCTATTGCCGTGGGGATCGGCATTTTTATCGCCTTCATCGGCTTGCAGAATCTCGGTCTGGTAGTGAAGAACGACGCCACCATGGTGGCGGCCGGAGCCCTGACACCAACGGTGCTGATCGGACTGGCTGGCCTGCTGGTGATGGCCGTCTGTGAGTTGTTTCGTATACGGGGTGCATTGCTGATCGGCATTTTTACCGCCACCGCGATCTCGATCGCCGCCGGTTTCACACCGTGGCCGGACCGCCTGGTCTCCCTCCATGTCGATTTCTCGCCCCTGGCCGGCAAGCTCGATATCCTCGGCGCCTTGAAACTATCGTTCCTCGCTCCGATTTTCACCCTGATGTTCATGGACCTCTTCGACAGCATCGGGACACTGTTGGCCTGCGCCCAAGAGGCGCAGATGATCCGGAAGGACGGAAAAATACCCATGCTGGACCGGCTCCTCTTTCTGGATGCCGGCGCCACCATGTTCGGCGCCCTATGCGGGACCTCCACCACGACCTCTTACATCGAATCGGCGTCGGGGATCGCCGCGGGCGGACGCAGCGGCCTGACCTCGGTGGTGACGGGAGTCTGGTTCCTGCTGGCCTTGGTCTTCATCCCGCTCCTGACGGTGGTTCCCACCCATGCGACCGCCCCAGCACTGATCATGGTCGGGTTCGCCATGATCAAGAACCTGGCGAAAATCGATTTCTCGGAGATCGAGACCGCCTTCCCCTCATTCGTCATCATCGTCCTGATCGCCCTCACCTACAGCATCAGTACCGGCCTCGCCTTCGGTTTCCTCATCTATTCGCTGCTGAAGGTCGTTCGGGGGAAAATCGCCGAGATCAAGCCGGCGCTCTGGATCATCAATCTGCTCTGCCTGCTGTTTCTCATCTTTTGAGTTGCCTCGATCAGCCTGTTTGAACTTTTCCAATTTTGTATTATATTAGTTGGGTGATTACCCGAACCGATTTTCCGAAAATGAACCGCCCGATTGGTGATCGGATTACGGGTAGCCGTTTGGCGGTATGGACGGTACTTTTATTTTGTCTGGCGGTCGTTGCCCTGCCACAGGAGATCCCGGTTCATATCCGCATCACTGTCCAGATCGCCAATGTCCGGTCGACGCCCGAATCGGGAAGCTCGGTTGTCGGCCAGTTCAAAATCGGAGATGTCGTAGTCGCCACCGCCAAGGTCGCCAATTGGTATGCAATCACGGTACTGGCCGAGGATGGGAAACCGGTCACCGGCTACATTCATGAGAGCATTGTCGAGATCGTCCCCGCCGTTGAATATCCGCTCCCGAAAAACCAGGTCTCCACCACCGATCTCCGCCGGGACCAACCGAAAATTGCCCAACCGGTCAAGCGGGGTGTCGTGAAGCTGCTCGGCGGCGTGGCGCTGACCGATATCGCCGAAACCGGAAACCCGCTCACCACCGGATGGACACACCGGTGGAAATCGACTTACCTGGGCGGGGTCGGTTTCGAAATCGGTGGCTCCCGCCTGTTCCTGGAAATGGGCGTTTTCTATTTCCCGAGCGGGGTGAGTCGCAGCCGGACCGAACCGATCGACGACCAGTTGACTTTCACCTACGCGTCAAAGTTGCTGACCTTTCCCCTGCTGCTGAAATACAAGTTCAAGAAAGGAGTGACCCCGTTCCTGAGCGCCGGTGGCGAAGCTGGATTCGTCCTCTCCCATCGGATGCAGGTTTCCTCGGCGGAAGTCGAAGGTGAATACGACCTGTTGGAGACGATCAACCGGCTCTATTACGGAGCCGTGTTCAGCGGCGGCATCGAGATCCCGTTGGGACGGGCAGCACTTCAGCTGGAAGGACGGTTTCACCTCGGTCTTTCCAACCAGTGGCTCGATCCGGTGCCGGAAGAATCGCTCAAGCTCCGGGCCCTGGTCGGACTGGTGTCCTTCCGCTTTTGAGCCCGAATCAGCGCAATTCCCTTTGACAATGGGTAGCGGTTTTTCTACAATATCTCCGGGAGGAATCATGAACCGTTTGTTATTCCTGGTCCTGGTGACACTCGCCCTTTTTGTTCCGGCAATTGCCGCCGATGCAAGTATCCTTCCCCTGATGCCCGTCCCGCAGCAGATGACCATCGGCTCCGGCAAATTCCGCCTCGATGCTTCGTTTTCGATCTCCGTCGACGGCGGCGGCGACCGTCTGCGCGCCTATGCCCAACGTATTCTGTTGAGGATTTCCCGGCACACCGCCCTCTTTCTGTCACGACCTGAGGTGGGGACTAGGGCTGCCCCGGAAGCTGCGGTTCGGGTCCGCTGCCGGACCATTGCCCCCTTGACTCCGGTCATGGACGAATCATACCGGCTGCAGATCTCGCCCCAGTCGCTCCTGATCGAGGCCGAGACCGATATTGGTGCCATGCGCGGCCTGGAAACTGCATGGCAACTGGTCTGCGCTGATGAAGGGGGTTTTTATTTCCCGGAGATTTCCATCCAGGACCACCCCCGCTTTCCCTGGCGGGGTTTGCTGATCGACGTTAGCCGCCATTTCCTGCCGGTCGATGCGATCAAGCGCAACCTCGACGGCATGGCCATGGTGAAACTAAATGTCCTCCATTGGCACCTCTGCGACAACCAGGGGTTCCGCGTTGAATCGAAGCGCTTTCCCCGGTTGCATGGATTGGGATCGGACGGCCTCTATTACACCCAAGAGCAGATCGGCGAGGTGATCCGCTACGCATCCGACCGTGGTATCCGGGTGGTGCCCGAATTCGACATCCCCGGCCATTCCACCTCCTGGCTGGTCGGCTACGGTGAACTCGGGTCGGGGAACAACCCCTATTCACTGGAGCGGGCCTGGGGGGTCTTCGACCCCGCGTTCAATCCCGCCAATCCGAAGGTCTATCGCTTTTTCGATCGCTTCTTCGGCGAGATGGCCGGGCTGTTTTCCGACGAATACATCCACATCGGCGGGGACGAGGTCAACGGCAAGGAGTGGGAGGCGAACTCCGGGATCAAAGCCTTCATGGCCAGGTACAACCTGGCCGACCACCAAGCTCTCCAGGCCTATTTCAATAACCGGATCGCCGTCATCCTCAAGAAGAACGGCAAGAAGATGATCGGCTGGGACGAGATTTATCAGCCCGGCCTGGACCGGGAGACGGTGATCCACTCCTGGCGTGGCCGGGAAGCCCTGATCGAATCGGCCCGGAAAGGCTTCCGCACCATCCTCTCCAACGGGTATTACATCGACCTGATGCAATCGGTCGTGTTTCATTACCGCAACGATCCGCTTCCCGCCGGTTCCGGACTGACTCCGGAGCAGGAGCGGAACATCCTGGGCGGAGAGGCGACCATGTGGGCCGAAATGGTCACCGACGAGACGGTCGATTCGCGGATCTGGCCCCGGACCGCGGCTATCGCCGAACGGTTGTGGTCGCCCCGGGAACAGGTCGATGTCGAATCGATGTTGGGCCGACTCGATCCTGTTTCCCGCCAGTTGGATGAGGTGGGACTGACCCACCAGCGAAATCGCGGCTTGTTGCTCAGGCGTCTGGCACGAGGCGGCGACACTGACCCCCTGCAGACTCTGCTCGATGTGGTGGAACCGGTCGAGGAATACCGCCGGCACGACCTCGGGAAAATCTACACCGCTTTTTCTCCCCTGACGCGTCTGGTGGATACCGCTTGCGCCGATGCTCCCGGCGGCCGGACAATGGCAATCCTGGTCAGCCGCTTTCTGGAAAAACGGGAGGCATCGTTCGCCGAGGCCATCAGCGAGCGTCTCAACCGGTGGCTCGCCAATCACGACCGCCTGAAGGCGATGCTGCCGGCCGCCCCGACCCTGCGGGAAATCGAATCCCTGTCGAGTCAGTTGAGCGATACTGCCCGGATCGGCTTGCAAGCTCTCCACCTGCTGCGGACCGGCGAGAAGGCGGAGGTTGGCTGGCTGGAACAGAGCCGGCAGCGGCTGCTTCCCGAGCCAGCTCCGGCCTCCGAACTGGAACTGGTGATTCTGCAACCGCTGCAGTTCCTCCTTGACGCCGTTCCAGCCAGGACCAGGAAAGACAAGGAGGAGTGAGGCGGTGCGCATCGACCGCTGGCTCTGGGTGGTCCGACTATTCAAGACACGGAGCCGCGCCAGTGACGCCTGCCGCAAGGGAAAGATCGCTGTCTCCGGCCGGACTGCAAAAGCGTCCCACATCCTGAAAGTTGGCGATATAGTGGAGTGGCGGGAGGCGCCGATCGTCCGGCGATTCCGAGTGCTGGCCTTTACCGAGAAACGGGTCGCTGCCAAGATCGCCCGCGAACTGGTGGAAGAGATCACCGCTCCGGCCGATCTGGAGCTTTTACGCCAGGTTCGCCGTGATCCGCTCGCCGTTTTCACCGCCTATCGGGAGAAGGGGAGCGGACGGCCGACCAAGCGGGAACGGCGCCGCATCGACGAGTGGCAGGGGGATTGACGGCGGGAAACCTTCCCGCCCCCGGCTTCGTATCAATGATCGCTGCGGGAAACCGCGGGAAAATGGAGGAAACCATGACAATCATCAGCAGATCGATCGTTCTGTTCACATTGATCGCCCTGGGGGCGGCCCTTCCGGCCGCCGACACCCTGGACGAGGTGCTCGCCAAATACTACAAGGCAACCGGTGGCCTGGAAAAAATCACCGCCATGACCAGTTTCATCGGCCGGGGAAAAACCTTCATGGCGCAGATGGGGATGGATGTCCCCATGGTCATTTACCAGAAACGCCCTAACAAGATTTGCCTGCAGATCCAGGTCCAGGACAAGACCATTCAGATGGCCTATGACGGGAAAACCCCCTGGCAACTGATTCCGTTCATGTCGGAAGAGGCGCAGGCCATGACCGGAGACCAGGCCGTGCAGTTCATCGAGGGGGCCGAATTCGACGATCCCCTGGTCACCTATAAAAAAGCGGGTCACAAGGTCGAGCTGGTCGGCCGGGAGGATTTCGAAGGGACGCCGGTGTTAAAGATCAAGCTCGTCAAGAACACGGGCCGGGAAATCTTCTTCTTTCTCGACCAGGAATCGGGGTTGCTCCTCAAGACCGCCACCATCGTCAAAACCGGTGATGTCGAGGTTCTCCACGAATCCACTCACTCCGACTACAAGGAGGTGAACGGATTGATGATCGCTTTTGCCATGGAAAACAAGCAGAACGGCCAGACCAACATGAAGATCACCATGGACAGTTTCGAGATCAACGCCGAAATCGATGACGCTCTGTTCGTCATGCCGGTGAAGAAGGTCGACCCGGCCGGCGAAAAGAAATAAACGGGTCCCGGTCATGTGTTGCCTGACTGCTCGTTTGCTGGTCGCCGCCTGTTGTCTCCCGGCCGCTCTCCTACAGGCACAGGATACCCCCATCTCGCTCTTTTCCCAGGTGAAAGCCCGCAGTATCGGCCCGGCGGTCATGTCGGGCCGGATCACCGATATCGAGGCGGTGGAGGACAATCCCCGCATCCTGTATGTCGGGACTGCCGGCGGCGGCATCTGGAAATCGGTCAACGGGGGAGTGACGTTCTCCCCGGTGTTTGATGCGTATTGCTCTTCCATCGGCTGCGTAACCATCGACCAGAAGCGGAGCGACACGGTCTGGGCGGGAACCGGGGAGGGCAATGTCCGCAACAGCGTATCGGTGGGGACCGGTCTGTACCGCAGCCGCGACGGCGGCCGCAATTGGGAATGCCTCGGCTTCGAGGATGCGGAGCGGATCGTCGAGATCGTGCTCCATCCCACTCTGGAAAACACGGCTTTTGTGGCCGTTCTCGGCCATCTCTGGGACGACCATGAGACCCGGGGCGTCTACCGGACCGACGACGGCGGCCGGACCTGGCGGAAGATACTCTACGTCGACCGGCGCACCGGCTGCGCTGACCTGGCCATAGACCCCGTCGATCCCGATATTCTCTATGCGGCCATGTGGGAGTTCCGCCGCCGGCCCGATTTCTTCACCTCCGGCGGTCCGGGCTCCGGACTGTATCAGAGCCGCGACGGCGGCCGGAGTTGGGACCGGTTGCAAACGGGGCTGCCGCAGGGCCATCTGGGCCGCATCGCTGTGGAGATCGCTCCGTCCCGACCCGAGACCGTTTATGCACTGGTCGAGGCCAAGGATACGGCTCTCTACCGTTCCATCGACCGCGGTAAATCATGGGAGAGGCGGAACGATTCGATCGCGGTGCGTATCCGTCCGTTCTACTTCTCCAACCTGGAAGTCGACCCGCGCAACCCGGACCGCATTTATACCGCCGGATTGTACCTGTTCACCAGCGGCGACGGCGGAAAATCGTTCGGGGCCCCGCTCATGACCGCAGTCGGTTCGATCCACAGTGATATCCATCCGATCTGGATCGATCCGGCCGATCCCAGGCACCTTTTTGTCGGCACCGACGGCGGTGTCTACGAATCGCGGGATGAGGCGAAGAATTATCGGTTGCTCGGCGCTCTCCCGGTTTCCCAGTTTTACCATGTCGCCGTCGACATGCAGAGTCCCTATCATGTTTACGGCGGATTACAGGACAACGGCAGTTGGACCGGCCCATCGGCGGTGATCGGCGGGCCGATCCGGAACCGGGATTGGCGGAACCTGGGCAGCGGGGACGGTTTCTATGTGTTGCCCCATCCCGGTGATCACCAGATCGTCTATTACAGCTGGCAGGGGGGCAACTTGATGCGCCTGGACCGGCGCCAGGCAGAGGTCAAGACCATCAAACCCCAACCGGATCCGGCTCAGCCGAAATTCCGCTTCAACTGGAATGCGGCCGTCTCTCTGAGCCGCTGGCACTCAGATACCATCTATATCGGCGGGCAATTTCTCTTCCGGTCGCCCGACCGCGGTGATTCTTGGGAAATCATCTCTCCCGACCTGACCAGCAACGATCCGGACAAACTGCGACAGGAGGAATCGGGCGGGCTCAGCCGGGAGAACACCACCGCCGAGAACCACTGCACCATCGTGACCATCTCCGAGTCACCGCTCGTGGACGGGGAGATTTGGGCGGGAACCGATGACGGCCGGTTGCAGGTCACCCGGAACGGCGGCCGAACTTGGAAGAACACGGCGGATGCCATCCCCGGGCTGCCGAAATCGACCTGGTGCTCCGGCGTGGAAGCCGGGAGGCACCGGTCCGGTACGGTCTATGCTGTGTTCGACGGCCACCGCACCGGGGACATGCGCACCCACGTGTTCCGCAGCGTCGATTCCGGCGCTACTTGGACGTCCCTGACCAGCCCGATCCTGCGCGGCTATGCCCATGTGGTTCGTGAGGATCCCCTCAAACCGGGGTTGCTCTATCTGGGCACCGAATTCGGCCTCTACATTTCGATCGATGACGGCCGGAACTGGGAATCCCTGAAGGCCGCTCTGCCGAGTGTGGCCGTCACTGACCTGGTGGTCCACCCCCGCGACCATGACCTGGTCATCGCCACCCATGGCCGCGGCATATTCATCATCGACGATCTGACCCCCCTGCGCGCCCTAGACCGGGATCTCCTTGCTCGTGACGCAGCCATGCTGCCCTCGCGGCCGTCGCTCATTCGCCTGCCTATCTCCTACCAGGAATTTGCCGGCGATGCCGAGTTCCAGGGGGAAAACCCCGCCGGCGGCGCCTATATTTCCTATTATTTGAAAAAGCGGCACATCGTCGGTGATTTGAAGCTGGAAATTCTCGACGCCGATGGCAAGCTGATCAAGACGCTCCCCACGGGCAAAGCGGCGGGGGTGAACCGGGTCCATTGGAACATGCGCTTCCGGGTTCCAAAAACGGCTTCGGCCCGCGGATTGGGACCGATGGTCCTCGAAGGACCCAATGTCCCGGAGGGGACCTATACACTGCGCCTCCGCAAGGGCAGTGAAACCATCAGCGGCGCTCTCCGGCTTGGCTACGATCCCGGAACCCCCCACACCCCGGAGGATCGGCGCATCCGCTACCAGGCCCTGATGCAGAGTTACCGGATGATCGAAGATCTCGGGTATTCGGAAGAGATCCTGCGGTCGCTTTCCGGGCAGGGGCGGCGGATGCTGGCCGATTGGGGCGGCCGGAACGAAGAAACGCGCCGGTTGCTGGCCCTTTTTCTGGAAAAAGCGGAGACGCTCCGGCAGTCGGTCGTTCAGGATGATGGTCTGATGAAGGGGGAAAAACTGCGGGAAGCGTTGAACAGCCTCTATACTGCCTTGAGCATGTACCTGGGGCGTCCGGGTGCCCACCAGCTTTCCCTGTTGGAGCGCCTGGACAAGGAGATGAAGAACTTTTCCGCGGCCTGTGACCGGTTGTTACAGGAACTCCCCCGGGTGAATGACCGGTTGAAAACCGAAAAGACACCCATGCTCGCCATCCGGACGCGGTCGGAGTATTTCCGGGAGGAGTGACCGGCTTTTCAGTGCATGTAACTGCCGGCGTTGACGTCGAAGGTGGAACCGGTGTAATGGTCGAGGGCGCCGCTGCAGAGAAACAGGATCATCGGCGCCACATCGGCCGGTTCAGTCAGTTTCGGCAGGGCGATTTCGGCGGTGATCGCCTCTTCGCCGGCTTCCCGGATATACGGCTCCGCCATGGGGGTGCGCACGAAACCGGGAGCGATGACGAAGGATTTGATATTGGATTTGCCGAAAGAACGGGCGATGGAACGGCTCAGGGCGACCACCCCCCCCTTGGAGGCGGCATAGGCCAGGTAATCCTCGGTCTCGCCGCGGAACGCGGCCCGCGAGGCGATGAAGATCAGACGGCCGCCAGTATTGTCCTGGAAGTGATCGAGCGCCAGGCGGCTCAGGAGTCCGGCGGCGGTTAGGTTGACCCCCAGCGTCCGCCGCCAGGAATCCATCCATCGGTCCAGGGCTTGACGCGGCGGAGCGGAAAGAAAAACGCCGGCGTTGTTGACCAGGCCGTCGATGCGGCCGAAGGCGGCGACCGCCTCTTCCCAGAGCTTCCGGCATTGGTCTTCATCGGCCAGGTCGGCGACAAAGAAACGGGAACCATGGCCGCAGGCGGCGGCGGTTTCCCGACCCCGGTCCACCTGGCGATGGGCGTGCACGGCGATCTTGGCGCCGGCGCGCCCCAGTGTGAGTGCGATCTCCCGGCCGATCCCGCTCGATGCACCGGTCACCAGGATCGTCTGCCCGCTCAGATCGATGGTTATTGACATACGGTATTCCGTGTAAGGTTCAGCGGTAGCCGGCTTTTTCCAGGTCCTTGAGGGATTGGATGGGCTTGGACGGCGACAGGTAGCGGGCGAGAAACTGGTAGATCTTCACCCGGATCTGCTTGGCCGCTTTCGTATCGAGGCGGTCGAAGCTGTGGCCGCCCGGCATCTCCTGGAATATCTCGTACTCGAATTCCTTCTTTTCGGCTTTCAGGGCGTTGATCAGCGCTTCGACCTCCAGCACATAGACATCGTCGTCATTGGTGTTGGTGTGGATCAACAGGGGGGTTTTCAGCTTCTTGACGTGAAACACGGGGGAGCGGCGGCGGTATTCGTTGACGTTGTCCACGGCTTCCTGGCCGATGTGGTGATCGGCCGAAAAAAGTTCCCGATAACTTTGGTCGGAATAGCCCATGCGGGCCACCAGGTCGCTGACCGGAACACCGGCGAAGGCAGCCGTGTACTCGCCGGGGTGGTTGAATATGTTCATCAGGGCCAGCAATCCGCCATGGCTCCAGCCGATGATGCCGACCCGGGCGGGATCGATGAAATCATAGTTTTCGAGCATGTAGACGCGGCTGGCATGGACATCGTCGATCTCCAGGCCGCCATAATCGATCTGGCGGAAGAATCCCTCGCCGTAGCCCGTGCTGCCGCGGTATTCGGGGGCGACCACGACGTAGCCCTGGGCGATCATCTCGCGGACGATATGGGTATAATAGGTGGTGAAATTGGCGTGGACGCCGCCGTGGGGAAAGACCAGCAGGGGATACTTCTTGGCCGGGTCGAGATGGAGGGGCCAGAATATGTAGGACCAGAATTTGACCGGGTTGACCGCGCCCATGGCCTTGGGGTTCTTGATATTGGCGGGCGGGGGCCCGTACTGGAAGATCTTGTCGATGCGGGCGACGTCGCCGAGCCGCTGGAACCAGAGCAGATCGTCGATCGCTTTTTCCATTTGATCGAGCCGGTGGGTATAGGAGTCGAGTTGCTGCTTGATCTGTTTCTGCTCCTCCTCCGCCGTCTGGGCGGCGGCTGTCGTGACCAGCAGCGTCAGGAGAACGATCTGGATCGAACGCAACCATGTTCGCAGTGGATATGTCATACGCACCTCCTGCCATTCTCGGGATTCTACGGAGTGCGCGGGGCCCGGGGGCACTCCATGGTCCCATCATTATAGGGAAAACCTCTTCTCATTGCAAGGGATCCACTCAAGGGATGGACGGTTTCGGCTGGAAAGGCATCTCGCCTGGGAAAAAAGGGGGCAGTGTCGGGGGCGTTGGATAGCAGCTATTAAATTGGAATGAAGGCGGAGGAACTAGCTGACGGGATTGAAAAAAACCGGGAGGCTCCCATGAAGGAACCTCCCGGGTACGGCTGGTTATCCGTAGGAGAGTTTGAAATCGATCAATGGCAGATACCGCCGCAGGTTTCGCAGGTTCTCTGATAACAGGTCATGTCGTCACAGGTAAACCTGCAGGTGTTGGCGCAGGTTGCAACTCTGGTCCTCGGAACCGGGCAGGTGTTGGAGTTGCATTGTACATCCGTATCACAGGGATAGTCGGTGCAGCATTGGGTGTTCACTTTGTTGGTAACTCCTCCGTACACCTTGCCCAGATCACTTTGCTCCAGAGTGGCCACGGTGTTCTTCGTGAAAAGCAGCTTCTTCCCGAATTTTCTTGACATTTTTTCCTCCTTTTATCCGATCCGGTCCAGCGACCGGGGAATCCCGGAGTCTGGTCCCGAAAGCATCGGCTGTTTCCAATGGCAGATTACAGGCAGGGAGGGGGAAGTTTCGGATCCCCTACATACGTGTAAAGTCATGATTGATGCTCATCCCAGGAAACGGGTAAGCAATCCCTGTGCCAGGGGAGAATGAGAGCAAAACTTCTGGATTGAATCCCATTTTCTCGGTTTGAACCCATTTCCGATCCCGAAATTGTCTCCCGATGGAGGGATAAATTACCTATTCAGGAGAGAAGAAATGAGGCATTCTGGTCAACCTCGTTTTTTTTTATGGAATATCGGTGTTTTTAGGTTATATTAATTCCAGACAAAAAACAGACAGTGAGGATTGGTAGAGGAAAGCCAATGGCCATTTTTGAATGCCGTGCCTGTGGGCATGTGGAATTAGCCTCCCCGGTGGCGACGTGCCCGGCCTGTCAAGCGGGAGATGCCCCCTTCGTCGGCCGCGACCGGGTTTTCTCCGAAGCCCGGCGGCAGTATCCTGGCGAATATTTCCGCCACATCCCCGATGTCCGCATCCGCCTGCGTAAGATACGCGTGTCGGGGAAACGCACCCTGGCCATCCAGGTGAAGTTGGAATCTCTCTACCACCCGATGACCGAAGCACACCGGATTCTGTTCATCGACTATTACCGCGACGAGCGGTTTTTCGGCCGCACCGAGTTCGATACACGGGGCACTCCCCATGGCCGCTATTTCTACCTGGACCGCGACGGGAAGAAGATCACCGTGGTTGAGCGGTGCAGCCTGCATGGATTCTGGCGGATCGACATCCTCATCCCGGAGGCTATTTTTACCGCCTCGGCCCCCATGCTCGAAGACACCATATCATTCAACCTGGCCGAGATCCAGGACCTGGCCGCCGCCGCCCTGCGTGTCGACGAGACCGATTTCCTGGAAACCGATCCGAACCGGATATCCCTGCAAACGGTCGATCCGCAACGGTCCGGGCGGTCGGCCGCGGAGGAGCCCCGGCCGAAACCCCACCACCATCCGCACTGAAGGCATATGCCGGGCGGATCGGGCCAACCCTCAGTCGATAAGGAATTGATTCGAGAGAAAATGAAGGTGACCCTCCACTACGAGAACGGCAAGCCCACAGCAACAATAGAAGAAGAGGACGAGTAATCGGCTGTCTCCTCCCCCCTGCCGTTTTCTATTTTCACTGCAAGAAAGAATCGGTTCGATTGTTCTCCGGTCTTTTAAGGCAAACCGAATTGACAAAAAAAATATCATTCGTTAAGGTGAAAAGAAAACCGGGTTTGAACCGTAGTTTTATTCAGGAGGTTGGTTCATGAAAATGCGATTGACATTTCTTTTAGCGCTTTTTTTGGCGGTTGCCCTGTCGGCCGCCGCCGGCTTCACGCTCAACGTGCAGGAGCACACGCTGGCCAATGGATTGAAGATCCTTATGGTGGTCAAGCCCGGAGTGCCCCAGGTGGTCTGCCATGTCTACTACAAGGCAGGATCGATCAACGAGTGGCCGGGAATCACAGGTACCGCTCACTTCCACGAACATATGATGTTCAAGGGGACGCGGATCATGGGGGTCACCGATTACGTCCAGGACGATGAGATCAACAAACGGATCGATGACCTGATGAACAAAGTACACCGGGAGGAGTTCTGGAAAGTAAACGGTGATCGGGAAAAGACCGCGGCCTGGAGAAAGGAGGCCGAGGATCTGTTGCAGAAGGAAAAGGCACTGATCATCAAGGATGATCTATGGGAAAACCTGATGCGCAACGGCGGTACCGGACTCAATGCTTCAACCTCCAATGAGGTGACCGGGTACTACGTCACCCTGCCCAGCAACAAGGTCGAATTGCAGATGCTGCTCGAAGCCGACCGGATGCAGAATTTCTACCCCCGCGAATTCTACTCCGAGAAGAACGTGATCATGGAAGAGCGGCGATTGAGCGAAAACACCCCCGGGTTCCTCTTCTCCGAGCAGGTCAACGCCGCTTTCTATGCCGCCACCCCTTATCACTGGGAAGTGTTGGGTTGGATGGACGATATCAAGAAAGTGACCCGCCAGGATATGCTGGAATTTCACAACCGCTATTACGTCCCTAACAATGCCGTAGCCGTCTATGTGGGCGCTTTCGATCCCAAGCGGATCATCGCCCTGGCCGAGAAATATTTCGGCCCCATCCCCCGCGGCCCGGAAAACGAACCGGTACGCACCACCGAACCCCCGCAATACTCGGAAAAGAGGCTGACGGGTGAAGGCCCGGCGGCCTCCTCGATCCAGATTCTTTATCACATTCCCGCCGAGGGGCATACCGATACCTATCCCCTGACTCTGCTGGCGCAGATCCTCTCGGGTGACACCGGGAGATTGTATCAGCGCTTGGTCAAGGAGAAGGATCTGGCCACAAGGGTTATGGCCTTTTCTCGGGCGCAGTGGTATGCTGGTGCGTTCACGGTATCCGCTTACCCCAAGAGTCTCAAAAAAGTGACCCCGGAAAGTCTCGAACCCGAATTGTGGGCCGAATTGGAACGGGTCGTCAACGAAGGGGTGACCGACCCGGAATTACAGGCGGCCAAGAACAAGTGGGAATCCCGTTTCTATATGGGGATGCAATCGGCTGCATCGATCTCCCGGATGCTCGGCCGGGCCGAGTTGAACCGGGGCTGGCACAGCCTGTTGACCGACGTCGACCTGATCAAGAAAGTCACCGTCGATGACATCAAAGCTGTGGCCGCCCGCATCTTCCGCCGGGACAATGCCACAGTGGCGATCTACAAACGCAAAATGGGCCGGCCGGAATAGGAGGACCGAATCATGAAAAAAACCATTATCATACTGTTGATTGGAATGGCGGCAGCGATCGCCGGTTTCGGCCAGATCGTCCACCCCCGCGACTTGAAATACCCCCCCCTCACCTTCACCCCTCCCGACCCGTTGCAGTTCCGTTCGGTTCTGGGAGACGGTTTGCGCACCTACGTGGTCGTCGATCATTCGGTACCGGTGGTCAATGTCACGGCATATGTCCGTTTCGGGGCCCTCTATGATGCCGAAGAGAAAACGGGGTTGGCCGACCTGATGGGCCCGACTCTGATCAAGGGGGGAACCGCCACTCGCACCGGGGAAGAGATCGAAAAACGGATCGATTTCCTCGGCGGCAACCTCTCCTTCCGTCCGGTCAACGAGCAAGTGGCTGCCCTTTCCCTCTCCATCCTCAGCAAGGACCTGGACGAAGCCCTGGCCATTTTCTTCGATGTACTCCGCTCTCCCGAGTTCCGTGACGACAGCCTGACCATCGCCAAGGGGCGGATACTGGAAAACCTTCGCCAGGCCAATGATCAGCCGCGGACGGTCCTCTCCCGGGAATACGAGCGGCTCCTCTACGGCGATCACCCCCTGACCCGGAACCCCCTGAAGAGCACGGTCGATGCCCTCACCCGGACCGACCTGAAAACGGCTCATACTGACTATTTCTATCCGAAAAACACGATATTGGCTGTGAGTGGCGATTTTCAGCCGGCCGTGCTGAAGAAATCACTCGCCAAACTCGCCCGGGGTTGGAAGAACCGGAATACGGTTTTCCCCGTTGCGGCGAAGACATTTCCGACCGTTCCCCCTGGAGTCTATTTCATTCAGAAGAAGATCAACCAGGGATATATCAGCATGGGGCATATGGGCATCGAAGAGAGCGATCCCGACTATTTCGCCGTTCAGGTGATGAATTTCATCCTGGGCGGGGGCAGCTTCACCTCGCGGATCACCTCCAAGGTCCGGTCCGACGAGGGTCTGGCCTACAACTGTGGTAGCCGCTTCAACATCCGTCCCCGATTCCCCGGCACTTTCTCCGGGTACGTGCAGACCAAATCCTCCACAGTCGGATACGCCATCGAGTTGATCCGGCGTGAATTCGAGCGCATCCGCAAAGAACCGGTCCAGGATCAGGAAATGGAAACGGCTCTCAATTTCTATCAGGAGAGCTTCGCCAACCTGTTCGCCAGCCCGGCGCAGGTAGCCGAGAGTCTCGCCCAACTGGAAATGGACGGCAAGCCGTTTGATTACTACAAGACCTATCGCCAGAAATACAATCAGGTCACCAAAGAAATGGTGATGGCCGCCGCCCAGAAATTCATCCATCCCGATCGGCTGGCGGTGATGATCGTCGGCGATTGGGATGCCTGCAACGTAAAATCGGAGAAATTCCAGCAAACATTGGAGGTCTTTGGCCCCATCCACAAGATCGCTCTCATCGATTTCATCACCGGAAAAGAAGCGAACCAATAGAACTCTTCTGATTTTCCCTTCCTCTTTCTGAGAGGGGAAAGACTGTGGGGGCGGATTTAAAATCCACACGCCCTGCCCGTTCATTGACAGATCGGTCCGGGCCGGGTAGAATAGCCTCTTATTTCTACGTGGTGGCTTGATGAACGATTTTTCCCGATTCAGAAACCAAATTGTCGGCCATGACCGAACCATCCCCACCCCGGGCGGGAAGAGACCACTGGTCTATGCCGATTGGGCAGCTACCGGCCGGTTGTATGCTCCGATCGAGCGGTACTTGGTCGACCGTCTGGGGCCCGACCTGGCCAATCCCCATACCGGCTCGACCCACACTGCCGGCCGCATGGCTTCGGTCTATGACCAGGCCCGACGCATCATCAAACATCACCTTCATGCCGGAGAGGACGATCTCCTTTTTTTTGCCGGTTTCGGCATGACTGCGGCGATCAACAAACTTCAAAGACTTCTGGGATTGCGCCGCGAGGAATCCGGCAGGCGATCTTCTCAGGTCCCCTTGGTGATCCTGACCCATATGGAACACCATTCCAACCAGATCACCTGGAATGCTTGCCGTTGCCGGGTAAAAATCATCCGGCCCGATGACGCGGGGTTACCCGACCTCGATCACTTGGAGGGGATCCTGCGGCGCCATCACGGCCATGCCCCGATTGTCGGGTCGTTCTCCGCTTGTTCAAATGTCACCGGTATCATCACCCCCATACCCGTCATGGCCCGTCTGATCCACGCATACGGAGGCCTATGCTTTGCCGATTATTCCGCGTCGGCCCCCTATGTCGGGATCGACATGCATCCGGCCGATTCCCGGGAGCGGTTGGATGCTGTTTTCTTTTCTCTCCATAAGTTTCTCGGAGGCCCGGGTTCTTCGGGGGTGCTGGCGATGAACCGGTCGCTTTACAGTAATCCGGTTCCCGACGAGCCCGGCGGCGGCACCGTGGATTGGACCAACCCCTGGGGAAAGCAGCGGTATCATGCCGATATTGAAAGCCGAGAAGATGGCGGCACGCCCGGTTTTCTCCAGGCGGTTCGGGGAGCGCTGGCCATCCTCCTGAAGGAGCGGATGAATCCGGCTGATATGGCCGATTCGGAAGAATCATTGAAAGAACGATTGCTGGATCGGTTGGCAACCGATCCCCGTGTTCGGATTCTGGAATTGCGGCAGCGTCACCGCCTGCCGATCGTTTCCTTTTACGTTCCCGGCCTGCATCACAACCTGATCGTCCGGCTGCTGAATGATCGGTTCGGTATTCAAACCCGGGGTGGATGCTCCTGTGCCGGTACCTATGGCCATATCCTGTTGAATTTCGATTGGCGGAGTTCCAAAAAACTGACCGACCAGTTGGACGCCGGGGATTTTCGGGAAAAACCTGGTTGGGTAAGAATTTCATTGCATCCGACCACGACTCCGGCGGAAGTCGACTTCATCTGTGACGCACTTACACAAGTGTTCGACCGGCATCGGGAGTGGGGGGAGGAGTACCGGATCGATCCGCATACCGCAGAATTCATCCATAAATCCTGGAGGGGTGAGCGGTTCGACCTCGCGGCCGATTTTTCCCGGGGATGGCTGCCGGGGGGGACACAGAATGAAAAGTCATGTTGACCAGGTCCTGATAACAGGCGCGTCGGGGCTATTGGGCAGAGTCCTGGTCCGGGAATTTCTCGATAATGGTTTCCGGGTGCTGGCCCAGTTTCATGAGCATCCGGGAGAAGAGGCGGATAGAGTGAAATGGTTTCGGGGTGATTTTAAAACTCCCGGGGGAGTGGAAGCATTTCTGGATGAACATCGTATCTCGCTGGTGGCCTGCACTCACCTGGTGAACAATTTCGGACCGCTCCGGTTGCGGGAGAGTGCTCAGTTGGAGACCGCCGATTTTCAGTTTCATTTTCTGGCCAATACGGCGGTGGCGGCCGGATTGACCTTCGGCCTGTTGCGCCTGGCCAAACTTGAGGCGGTCGTCAATATCGGCTTCGCTCAGGCGGGCCGCCTGATACCGTTCCGGACCATTCTGCCCTATGCCTTGGCCAAACACGCCCTGTGGCAATTGACCCGTCAGTGTGTCCGGTTGTTTCCCGACACCTGCTTCCGGATGGTCTCTCCGGTGACGATACGGGGAGCGAGATGGGCGAAACCGGGGGAACCGACCGTGACACCGGAACGGGTTGCCCGGGTGGTCTTCCGGGCTGCGACCAGGACCGGCAATAGCCATCACCGGATCGTCCGCGCCTGACGGAAAGTTATGGTTCCATTTCCCCGATCATCGTTGCGGGGAATTATATTCTTTATTAAAATCTGATATATTTAAAAAACCAAAAGGAGACGATATGCAAGCAATCGGCCTTGGCTTCTTCGATTGGACGATCATCGTGGTCTATTTTTTTCTGGTTCTGGGAATGGGATTCTATCTGAAACGGTTCACTCGCTCCGAGGAGGACTTTTTTCTGGCCGGCCGGAAAAACAGCTCCTGGGTTGCCGGCCTGGCCTTTCTGTCGGCCAACCTGGGCGCCCTCGAATTGATGGGGATGACCGGCAACACCTTCCAGTATGGAATGTTTGTGGCCCATTTCTACTGGGTCGGCGCGATTCCGGCCATGATCTTCCTGGGGATATTCATGATGCCCTTTTATTACAGCGGCAAGATCAAGTCGATCCCCGGGTATCTGAAACTCCGCTACGATGAGAAGACCAGAGTGCTCAACGGTATCTCCTTCGGGGTGATGACGATCCTGGTCTCCGGGATCAATCTCTATGCCATGGCCCTCGTCCTGCGCACATTCCTGGGCTGGAACTGGGATATGAGCATGTGGGTGTCGGCGGTGACCGTAGCCCTCTACGTCACCCTGAGCGGACTGATGTCGGCGATTTTTACCGAGATCATCCAGTTCTTCCTGATCTGGTTCGGCCTCTTTCTGGTCTCGGTATTCGGAATCGTCGAGATCGGATCGGTGAAGGAGATCATGGCCCGCGTCCCCGAAAGCTTCAGCCGCCTCTGGTCCACGTCCGGCGATCCGACCCAGAACGGCATGATGGTCACCTGGGGCGGGATCGTGCTCGGCCTGGGTTTCGTCCTCTCCTTCGGCTATTGGACCACCGATTTCCTGGTTGTCCAGCGGGCTTTTTCGGCCAAGGATCTCCGTTCGGCGCGGATGACGCCGATCATCGCCTCGTTTTTCAAGATGGGATTGCCGTTCATCGTCATCCTGGGCGGATTGATCGCCCTGGCCCTCTCCCGGGATCCAGCCTCGGGATTCCAGTTGATCCAGGACGGCGGCCGGATGAATTACGATTCGGCGCTACCGCTGTTGATCGCCCGGTATTATCCGCCGGGATTGATCGGTCTCGGCGTCACGGCGCTGCTGGCCGGATTCATGGCCGGGCAGGCGGGGAATATCAGCGCCTTCAACACTGTCTGGACCTACGATATCTACCATTCGGTCATCCGCAAGGATGCATCGCCAGCCCACCTCTTATGGATGGGACGCATGGCTACCATTGTCGGAATTGTGTTTTCGGTGCTCACCGCCTATTGGGTGAGGAGCTTCCCTTCGATCATGGACTACATGCAGGCGATCTTTTCGTGGGTGAACGCCCCCCTCTTCGCCACCATGCTGCTGGGCATGTTCCTGAAGTGGATCACCCCCAATGGAGCGTTCTGGGGGTTGATCACCGGAATGGGGTCGTCTTTCACTCTTTTCCTGGCGGTGAAATTCCAGTGGATCGAGGCCAAACTGATCACCCTGTCTCCGGTGGCCAGCGAGATGGCCGCTAATTTTTGGAGAGCGTGGTGGGCCTGGCTGATCTGTTTCGTGGTCACCATCGTCGTCAGTTTTTTCACCAAGAAGAAACCGGAAGCGGAGTTGGTCGGCCTGGTCAAGGGATTGACCCCGGCGACAGTTGGAAAACCGGTACCGCTCCTGCGCAAACCCGAATTTTGGGCGGTGATTGCCGTTTTGGTAGTAGTGGCTTTGAATATCATCTTCTGGTAAATGGGAGAAGAAATCATGAGCGAAAATCAACCGGAAATGAAATCGATCTGGTATTTTGTCGGCCTCACCCTGTTGGTGATGGGCGTGTTGGTAGTGGCGGCCGGGATCTCGGTGCTAATTTCACCGCCGGCGCGTCCGACGGTTCTGGACCGGTTGCACCCCAATTTCTGGTGGGGGGGGGTCATGATTGTCGCCGGTATCTGTTTTTGGGTATTCGGGGGAAAAAAACATCCGGGCGGGGAGACCGATGCCCATGAATGATCAATCTGATCGCATACTTGCCGCCTACCGGGAACGGTTCGGTCAGGAGACTTTCCTGGTCCGCTCCCCGGGGCGCGTCAACCTGATCGGGGAGCATACCGATTACAACGAGGGGTTCGTACTCCCGGCCGCGGTCGACAAAGCCATCTGGATGGCGATTGGAACTGCACCCGACGGCCGCATCCACCTGGTTTCCCTCGATATGCAGGAGGAGTTCGAATGCGGCCGGGAACAACTTGTGAAATCTGCCCAGGGGTGGCCCAATTACCTGCTCGGTGTCGTTGATCAATTCCGGAAATCGGCCTGCGACATTCCCGGTTTTCATTGTGTTTTCGGCGGCGATATCCCCATCGGCGCCGGGATGTCCTCATCGGCCGCCCTGGAGACGGGCCTGGCATTCTCCCTGAACGAGATGTTCCGGTTGGGATGGGACAAACTGGAATTGGTGAAATTGGCGCAACGGGCCGAAACCCATTTTGTCGGCGTCAATTGCGGCATCATGGACCAATTCATCAACCTCTTCGGCCGCAAACAGCAGGTGGTCCGCCTCGATTGCCGCTCTCTGGAGTACGTGTACTATCCGTTTACCAGCGAGGATTACCACATCGTCCTCTGCGATACCAGGGTGAGACGGCAGCTAGCCACATCCGAATACAATGTCCGGCGCAGCCAATGCGAAGCGGGGGTGGTGCAGATCAAGACCCGACATCCCCAGGTTTCAAGCCTGCGGGATATCTCCCTGGAGATGCTGGAAGAGTTCCGCAAGGAGATGGATCCGGTTGTGTTCAGCCGCTGCCACTACGTGATCCGGGAGAACGGGCGCGTCCAGGATGCCTGCCAGGCGTTGACGGACAACGATTTCAAGATGTTCGGCCGCCTGATGATCGAATCCCATCAGGGGTTGCGCGATGAGTATAAGGTCTCCTGCCCCGAGCTCGATCTCCTGGTGGATATCGCCATCAATCTGCGCGGGGTACTGGGGGCGCGGATGATGGGCGCCGGGTTCGGTGGGTGCACCATCCAGTTGGTGGAGAAAAGCTACACCGGGGCCTTCGCTGAGTCGATCCAGGAGGCGGTCAACCCGCGTTTTTCCATGCCGACGAGGATCTATGTCTCGGAACTGCGGGGAGGAACCGCAATCGTCTGATCCGAATCCCGGGTGTCAGGGAAGGATGCGTTGGGGATTGCCAGTCGGCAGTTGCGGCTTGCGACCGTACAACAGGTCATCAAAAATTAACGCCAACCGCTGGTTGAGGGCATTGCGGCCAACATACCAGCGGATGAAGCGGTGAAAAAGGGTGGCGGGCTTGGTATAGGGACAGACGCGGATGCAGAATCCGCAATCGGTGCCGGCCGTTTTCCAATATGAAAAGCACTTTTCCTGCTGGATTGACCAATGGGGGAATCCACGGCTGACCGGCATATTCTCGTGGGGGATTGCCTGGGTGGGACAGTTATCGGCGCACTTTTTACAGAATCTGCAAAAGTTCTCAG
>Ga0105099_10000342_pt1 | contig 32025 bp, 25 predicted proteins | sample PPLLak3cmMay2015_2_FD_79138 | JGI IMG/M metagenome (GOLD analysis project Ga0105099, IMG submission 79138) | Freshwater sediment microbial communities from Prairie Pothole Lake near Jamestown, North Dakota, USA - PPLs Lake P8 Core (1) Depth... | ecosystem: Environmental > Aquatic > Freshwater >... | reverse complement strand
CCTGATGCTGGAGCTGAAGGACAAACTGCTGGCCAAGAGCGAACTGAAGGAGGGCCGGGCGATTCAGATCCGCCTGCTGCCGGAAGCCCTGCCAAAGATCCCCGGCTGGGAGGTCTGGCTCTACTCCAGACCGGCCAATGACGTGGGCGGGGATTTGATCGACTGTCTCCGGATCGATGACGGCCGGTTCCTTCTGGTTCTCGGCGATGTGTCGGGAAAGGGATTGTCGGCCGCCCTGCTGATGGTCAAGCTGCAGGCGACCATCCGCGCCCTGTCGGATCGCTCATTATCGCTGCCGGAATTGGGTTCGCGGATCAACCGGATTTTTCACCGCGACGGCATCGCCTCCAGCTTCGCCACTCTGGCGCTGGTCGACCTCCACTCCACAGCGGATCTGGTTCACCTCCTCAATGCCGGGCATACCCCGCCGGTGATCATCCGCAATGGCCGGACCGAAACCACCGGCAAGGGGGATCCGGCCTTGGGATTGCTGGCTGAAAGCGATTTTTCCCTGACCGACATCCGTCTGGCTGAGAACGAAACGATGGTGATCTATTCCGATGGCATCAACGAGGCCCGCAATGAAGAGGGGGAGTGCTTCGGTAACGGCCGCCTCTTCTCTTTGCTGGAAAAGCATGCCGGGTTGCCCTGCGCCGCTCTGGGCGTTTCGATTCTCGAAGAGATCGGTCGTTTCTCCGGCCCGGCTCGGCGCGACGACGACCAGACGCTGCTGATCGCGCGGCGCAAATTCTGAACGTTATCTGGGGAAACGGATACGGAAGGTGGTGCCGGTATTGACCTGGCTGTCGACCTCGATGGCGGCTCCGTGGAGGTCGGCCACCGACTTGACGATCGCCAGGCCCAGCCCGACTCCGCCGCTCTCCTTGCAGCGGGAAGGATCGGCGACATAGAAGCGGTCGAAGATGTGGGGGATCGACTCCTCCGGAATGCCGATGCCGGTGTCGGCTACGGTCAGCAGGATCGACTCGCTATCCTCCCGCAGGGAGATTTCGATCCGGCCTCCCTCCGGAGTGTAGCGGATGGCATTGTCGAGGAGGTTGACCGCCAGCCGTTCGAACAGGACCGGATCGACCTTGAGGAGGACGGAAGAGAGATGATCGGAGCTGAATCGAACGCCCTTGTCGCGGGCTTTGTCCGCCTGAGCCATGACGATCTCGGTCAACAACTGGCCGATATCGACCTCCTTGATCCGTTCCTTTTTTTTCAACGCCTCGATGCGGGAGAGGAGGAGAAGATCTTCGATGATTTTTCCCATCTGCACCGTCTGCTCCATGACGATCTGCATGGCCCGGACATACTCTTCATTCCTCCGCTTTTTACGCAGCATGACCTCGATCTCCCCGCGAATCACCGTCAGCGGGGTGCGCAGTTCATGGGAGACATCCCCGCTGAATTGCTTGATCTGGCTGACCGATGTCTCCAGGCGGGTGATCATGTCGTTGAAGGTGTCGATCAGGGAACCGATTTCGTCCCTTCTGGGGCTTGGCTCGATGCGCAGCGACAGGTCGTCGGCGGAGATTGTCCGGACCGTGGCGACCACCCGGTTGACGGGCAAGAGGGCACGCTGAATGATCAGATAGCCGCCCAGGGAAGTGAAGAACAGCAGGACGATGCCACCCAGGATCAGCAGGATGGCGGTCCGGCGCATCTGCAGAAGGACGGGTTTGAGTGGCAATCCGACCTCTATGATGAAGCTCCCGTGGATCGCCTTTGACAACAGCACATGCACCGGGTAGCGGGAATCGCCTGTACCCTTGATGGTTCGATCGATGTGATCTTCACGCGAATGGAATAAGGACTGGTACACATCCCGGGAAAATTCGGGGAGCTTTTGGGCCCCGGTCGATTGGGCCACGAGTTTCGGCTGAAATATATCTTTGCGGTTGAATCCCTGCACCCGCATGATCGGTGTCAAGGCGCGGAACCGTTCCTCGCCGAAGCGAATGGCATCGGACCAATCGGTGCCCCGGGTCTTTTCCCAGAATTCGATGACTTCATCGGCGACCATGAAGGCATTCAGGTGGATTCTGCGGAACTCGTCTTCCCGAAGCCGGTTGATGAGGAACAGGACGGCGGCAACGATGAGCGCTCCCATGATCAGGGTGTACCAGATCGAGAGGCGCAGGCCGAGAGAATCAATCTTCCGGGTTTTCATCGATCTTGAATCCATGGCCGCGGATGGTCCGGATCAGCTTCGGGTGAAAGCCCGCATCGATCTTTTTCCGCAGGTGATTGATGGTGACATTCACCACGTTGGACAGCCCGTCGTAATTCCGATCCCAGACATGATCGATGATCATGGTCGAGGTAAGGATCCGTCCCCGGTTGCGGATCAGGTATTCCAGCAGGGCATACTCCTTGCCCGAAAGGTCGATCCTTTTGCCGCTCCGGGTCACCGAACGGAGCAGGGGATCAAATTCCAGGTCAGCCGCCTTCAGTGTATTGGCCCGATAATCGTTGCGACGGCGCAGCAACGCCCGGATCCGGGCCAGCAACTCGACAAAGGAGAACGGCTTGGTCAGGTAATCATCGGCACCCTGATCGAGGCCGCTCACCCGGTCCTCGATCGCATCCTTGGCGGTCAGCATGATCACCGGCGTCAGGATCGATCGTTCCCGTAATTCCCGGCAGACGGCGAAGCCGTTCTTCCTGGGGAGCATGATGTCCAGGATGATCAGGTCGTAATCGGTTTCCACGGCACATTCGACCGCTTCCACGCCATTCCCGCAGACATCGACGGCATAATTTTCCTCGCTCAGGCCGCGGAGGAGAAAAGAGGCGACGTTTTTATCATCTTCGACCAGCAGGATTCTCATCTCCCCATTATAGTCCAAATCGATTCCCCAGTGTATCCGATCCGGTTGCCGACTCCATATCCCCATTCTACCAGCGGCAGGTGAAACGATCGTGAAAAGGAGATGAACGTTTTTTCATCTTGCCGCTTGGGGGGGAGGGGGAAAATTATGCTGCCGTCGAATCAGAAGCGGAGGACCGAACCCGATTCCCTGAAATAGCCGATTTGCAGTGAATGGATATCGGCCTGGTTGAAAAGCAACCGGTTCTTCGAATCGCTCAATAGGGGGGCAGCCTGACCTGGGGGTTGCCGTAGATGCGGATCGAGCTGCCCATGATCCACTGTGGTTCCTGCTGCGAGTACTGCGCGTAATAGTTGTGATGGGAGCAGAATAATTCCCCCGCCTGCCACATGGTGTATTCACCGGCGATCATCGACCACCAGAACGGTCCGGTGAACACATCGTTGTCCCATGCTTTGAACGGGTGCTCGGGATCGTACTCGGGATCGCCCGGCGGGGGCTGCCACATTTTCTGCACGATCATCACCGCTCCGGCAACCCCCATGAAGGCCGCGGCGCCGGCATTGGCGCCCTGGGCGTCCTTGACGTCGACGAAGGCCTTGGCCATGTAGGGAGTCGTATTCCACCCGCTGGAATACCCGTAGCAGGCCATGGTGAGCAGGATCATCCCCTTGGGGTGGACCTTGGTCCTCGTCCAGCCGTATGGCCATTGGTATTGGGTTTTTTCATACCAGAGGCTTTTCACTTCCTCGGGCTCGAGCCATTGACCGGCCCCGGTTTTCCATGAGGTTTCGGCGACGCCTGGATTCTGCCCCGGGTGGTTCCCGATCACGCAGGAAAAATGGGCGACGATATTGCGGTCATACCCCCAGCCCTGGGAAGTGCTGTACCAGTACTTGTTATAGTAGCTGAGGTCGCTGCGGATCTGCGCCTCGCTGGGTGCGGCCCGGTAGATCCCGTAGTCGACGTTGTTGCCCTCCAGTGCCTTCGGCAACTCCTTGGGCATGGTCAGAAAATCGTGCACGCTGTCATAGCCCTCGAACACGATTCCGTAATTGGTGGTGGTCAGGGCCAGGGCGTTTTCCGTGTAGCCGCCGGCCGTGTCGATGTCTCTATTTTTCGCAACCGCTGAGTTCTGTTTGTCGGCTTTCAGCTTGAAAACCCGTGTTCCATTGCGAAGCCAGGCCAGGGCTCTATCCCGCGCCTCCGCAAATGAGGCGGCAGCAGGGAGATGGGGGACTGCTCCCCGGCGATCCGTGAACAGCACGCGGACGGTCGAGCAATCCAATGGCTCCAGCAGCATGGTCGTCCCCGCATTCACGGCCAGCAGGTTCTGGTAGCATAGCTGAACGTCGCCGCCGTCGCAGGCCAGATCGATGAACAATTCGTTATCCGCCTGAGAAAGGATCAGAAAAAACCCCTGCTGCGGATCGGAGAGATCGTACTCGCGGAACTTCTTTCCTTCGGCGTTTTCCAGCCAGGTTACGGTGACCGGAAGATGGTTGAACTGTCGTTCACCGGAGGCCAGGGACAAAGAAGCCTCGATATCTCCCATCCCGGTTCGGCGTAACCGCAGGTGTCCCTGGTCATCCCAGTTCTGGCACGGTTCGGCTGCGGCATTCAGGGCATACCCCTGGAGGGGGAACCCGATGTCGATTGCCCCTCTCACTCCCGTTTCTCCTCTTCCTCGTACCGTTACGGACGCAAGCAAACCCATGATCAGGCAGATACAGAGTACCCACCCACGATTTCCGACTTTTTCTTTCATTCTTGACCCTCCTGGATTTGGATCGATTCGGGAATGCCGGCCGACGGCCGTCTCGGACCGGCACCGGAAGTCACCGGCATTCCTCATCACTATGATCCAGTCGTCCCCGTTTGTCGTCCCTTTTGGTAAATTTACGATTTGTTACACGGCCTGAGACCGACCGGTTCAAGCCCGAGCGGAGCGGTAAAGGCAAGGCCGGTATTCGGGTATCGGGGATAGCTCGGGAGGTATCGACGGCCGGGGGGGCGCCGCGGGTTTTTCGGAAAACCGCTGTTGACAACATTCTTCGGGATGGGTAAAATTGGCATAACACCTGCTTCTGTTTTCCGGAAGATCAGAACGAACGGATCTTCCCTGGAGGAAAGATGAATTCCCAACCCGGTACCAATGTCATGTCCATGAACGGCCAGAATTCTCAGGAGACGCGCAGACCCTGGAAGCTGATCCTGGGGGCGGCCATTGTCGGAACTTTTTTTCTGTTCGCCACCAACAAGTCCCTGTTGATCATGGCCGGCTGGTTCGTAACCGCTTGGATCGCTGGAATAGCCGCCGCCGATCAGGGGCGCTCCCGGCTGACAGCGGTTCTCCTTTCGATCTTTCTGCCGATCATCGGTCCTTTGATCGTGTTGTTCCAGTCCGACCGCTCCCGGAAACATCCGGGCGCTGTGGTCCTGTCCCGTCTGACCCGCACCTTGAGCTTGTTCAGCAATGTCCAGGTCCGCGATGAGCAATTGCTGCTCACTCCCTTTCCCGGATTCTTCGGCGGCAAAACATTTCCCCTGGCCGACTTGCGGCTTCTCTACGTTATCGTGCCGGGGAACTTCAAGTGGCGGCTGACCTCGTCGAGCCAGACCATGCAGTACATCCCGATCGATCTGCTGGAGGAGGCGAAATTCACCGAGTTCAACAACACGTTGATCGAAACGGTCAGGACGAAGAGCGCTGCCGGAATCCAACTGGTGGTGGGCGATTACCGCGGCAACGGTGCGATCATCAACCTTTCCCGCCTTGGCCGAGACACCAGCGTGCTGGAAGCCATCGCCCGGACCCGCAGCCGCAGGTTGGAAACGATGCGGAACTGGATGAAGGGGAATCCGCGGGTGATTCTCCAGACGCTGGCGCTGACCACAGCCGGGATCGAGCGGGGGAAATATCACCGGCCCTGGAATGAGATCGACACCTTCCAGACTTTCACCCAGAACGGTATCATCACCTCGCTCACCGCTGTCTTGAGCGAGACGAAGCGAAACCGGCTCACCGGCAAGGAGCGCCACCTGACCGAGCAATTAATCTACGCTCTGCCCCCCAGCCGCAAGGAATGGTATTCGGCCGAGCTCTTCTTCTGGATGCAATGGCTGGAGCAAAAAACTTCCACCGTTCACTGACCAGGCTCCCGGCCTTTGATTGTGAAGGTTTCAGCCGATCAGAATCCCCGGCAGTTCCAACCCCCTTCTGAAAGACCGACCTCCTCAGTCTTGTTTTTTCGGTCGGGCGGGAGGATAATATCATCATGAAGACCAATGATGGTTTATATGATCCCGATGATCTATGCCCCTACTGTGGTTTCCATCCCATCGAGATCAAGTGTGAAAATTGTCAGGCCATGTATTGCAGCAAGTGTATCGACGAAACGAAATTATGCCCCTATTGCAGTGGCCGTGCCAAGCTTTCCTGAAGTTCTACTTTTTCACCTCAACAACCGTATTGACGATGAAATACCGATAATCGGTGTAAGCGATATCGGCGGAATACCGTTCGAACTCCTTTTCATCAGGCCCGATGAAATCGTAGCGGATCGACTCCCGGGAGGGGAAGCGGATCCCGTTTTTCTCCAGTCCATATTCCAATTGCACCTGCAGGCGTGGCTTTAGTTCAGGGAGCGGCGGTTTGGGAAGATCGGGGTAGGCGTCGAGCGACAGGGGCTCGTAGATGATTTTGAGGACCGAGGCATCGGCCGGATCGATCCAGATGCGGGCCCGGAAGTTGTTTTCCTTCCCTTCCTGTTTCGGATCGGCCCTGATGACCAGGGCGGTTCGCCCGGCCAGCATTTCTTCACCGGTGATGGTGTATTGAAAACGAAATTGCCAATACCGACTGAGGAAACTGACCGGCCCGTAGACGATGTATTGGGTGTGCATCGAACTGAAAGCGCCGGATGGACCGACTTTCCCCGATGCCGAGGGGAGAGACGGGATGGCTGCGTTGGAATTCCCCATGGTGCCTGATGAATCCCCGACGGCGATGTTGCTGGCGGTTACCGCTGCTGATCCGAAGGGAAGGCGGTGTTCGAAGAGTTGGGCGTCGTCTCGTACCATCTGGTAATCATAGGTGTGCTGTCGCTTTTTTGTCTTGTTCAGGACGATGGTCTTGACCGGCGTCTCGTCTCTCCGGACCGCGACCACCCGGTAGGAATAATTGCACTCATCCATGGTTTGGCGGCAGTAGAAGTGGAGTGCAACCGATTTCACCGATTCGCAGTAAACGGCAGCTTTCTTGAGGATCTCCGGCAACTTTTCCGGAGACTGAACCTGCGCTGTCGCCGCCATGAGTAAAACCACCAACATCCCGATCAACCACTTCCATCTGTTCATTCTCCCCTCCTGGATTTTGATTTTATTATACCTGCAATGCGCCATCCCGGCAATGGTCGGATGGAGATCGCGGTATCTGTCTTTCCCAAGCAAAGATGATACCAGAAAAGGTGAATGGAATTGTTCGAAAAAAGAGACATATCGGTGTGAGCTCAAGAGCGAAAACTGAGCTGTTGATTGATCCGGTATTATTCGTACATAATCACGGGATCGGCCGTAGCGAGAAATTTCTCCTGGGTATCGTTGGGTGTACCATCGGGCGAGAAGAGGATGGCATAGCGGATGACCCGGAAATAGATCGGGCAGAGGATTGTTCCGGTAAAAATTCGGGAAACAAGATCCAGAAAACCAAACCGCGATTCAAAAAAATGAATTTCAGGGCAGATGTGGAGCCTGAATTCAAAATGCCAATAATTATTTTATTTTTATTTCCCCTGGTGAATACCTATAACGGAGAGGTTGACATAACAACCTTCTTGCGCTAAGGGTGGGTGGGAGAAACAGTGGAGCCCGTTCCTTTCGGTTCGGGCTCACTGTTTGGGGGAGAGAATATATTTTTGGGGGGGAAGTCTAATTTCTTGGTAGCGGGGGGTGGATTTGAACCACCGACCTTTGGGTTATGAGCCCAATGAGCTACCTGGCTGCTCCACCCCGCGGTACAAGAAAACATTATACACATCCTCCCTGCAGCTGTCAAGGAAAAACTGCCGATGAACCGTGAATTCTTCTGGCCGGACATTTTGATCGACAACCAAGGGGGGTGGAGAGGCCGGGGTCTTAGGAGGAACCACCGGCCTCTTAGAGAGAGCTGTATTTAATTGGTAAGAAGAACCGTTATGGTTGCGGAAGTTCGCCCCGCTTTGGCCGACAGCCAGTAATCGCCATTGACAACGGGGCTGGTACCCTTGTCGGTCTTGAGGTCCCAGAACAGGGCGTTCAAACCCGGTTTTCCGGCATGTACGATCCTCCGGATCGGCTTGTTCGTGGCATCGTTGATTTCCAAGACCACTTCCTGCGCAGTCTTCAGGTAGAATTCGAACTTCATGGCTCGTTGCATCCCCTGCCAGGGTTCAGCCGATTGTTGTCGCACCAGCTCGGCGGGAAAGAGATGAAGCGTTTTAGCCAGGATTTCCGGTGACAGCTCCTGGATCCGGGAAATGGGAAGCACGTGGACGCCGCGTCCGTGCGTCCCGATGATCAGCTCCCGCTCCCGCGGGTGAACCTGCAGATCGTAGACTGTGTTGGTGGGAAGGTTTCCGCGCAGCGACTGCCAGGAGAGCCCACGGTCGAGCGATACATAAACGGTCAGATCGGTTCCCAGGAAGAGGATGTTCTGGTTTACGGGGTCTTCGCGGATGACGTTCACCGGCTCATCGGGAAGGTTTCCCCGGATCGATTTCCAGGTGGTGCCGGCGTTGTCGGATGCGAAGAGGTAGGCACTGAAGTCATCATCGCGGTATCCGGTCAGGGATAGGTATACCCGGTTTTTCTGGAATCGGGAGGCGGTTAGCCGCGTCACCCACTTTTTCGGCAGACCGGCATTGATCTTGTCCCATTTTTTCCCCCCGTTCAAAGTCACCCAGACATTGCCATCATCGGTGCCGGCATAGAGCAGGTCGGCGGCAAGAGGTGATTGGTCGAGGGCCGTGATGGTTGCATAGGGGACATCACCGTCGGTATGGAGGCCGTCGGTGAGATCGGGGGAGAGCTCTCTCCACTCGTCCTGGGGCGCTGTCATCCGCAGGACTTTATTGGCGCCCAGGAAAACCGTGTAGGGATCATGGCGGGAAGTGAAGAAGGGAGTCAGCCAGTTGAACCGGTAGGGAGCATTCTTGTCCTTTGAGGTCGGTTGCAGGTGTTTGCTCCAGCGGGGTTTTTTCAGATTGAGCCGGGTGATATTTCCGAATTGGAAAGCGGCATAGACATAATCGGGGTCATCGGCGTGAAGCGCAGTGAAGGCCCCGTCGCCGCCCAGGATCATCTTCCAGATGTTTCCCACATCTCCGTAGCGGAAGGTGGAAGGTCCAACGTTGACGCCGTTGTCCTGCAAACCGGCATAAATATTGTATGGATCGGCAAAATCGGTCTGAATCGTATAGCATTGGGCCAGGGGCAGGTTGTTGATCTTCTGGAAGGATTTGCCACCGTCATAGGAAATGTTCAGCCCGCCATCATTCCCCAGGAGCAGGTGGTCGGCGTTATGGGGATCGATCCAGAGGGCATGGTGATCGGGATGGACGTCTTCGCCTCCTTTTCCGTATGAGCCGCCGCCGGGGGGGATTTCCCGAAAAGTCTGACCGCCGTCGGTCGATTTCATCGCCGGTACTCCGAGGATGTAGACGGTGCTCGCATCGGTCGGTGAAACCCGGATCTGTCCGAAGAAATACCCGTAGGTGTTGATGATATTGTTGGCAAGGTACTTGTCATGGGTCCGCTTCCAGTTGGCGCCGCCATCGTCGCTGCGATACACCTCCGCCCCCTTGATGTTGGTGCGGAAGAGGGCGCTGTTGGCATCGGTCGGTTTGTCTTTTTTTTCGGGGGTGCGTGACTCCTGATTGTCCAGAAATGCAAACACTGAATCGGGAGCGGCTGGCGTGACCGCCAATCCGATCCGGCCGACCGAGTCGCCGGCGGGGAATCCTCCGGCCAGCCTGACCCAGGTGGCCCCGGCGTCCTCGCTTTTATAGATGGCGCTCTCGGGGCCGCTTTCGATCATGTTCCAGGCCTTGCGGTCTTTTTCCCAGGCCGCGGCGTAGAGGATGCGGGTGTTGTCGGGGTGCATGACCAGGTCGATGATTCCCGTTTTTGCGGATATGAAGAGGATCTTGTTCCAGGTTTGGCCGCCGTCGGTGCTCTTGAAGAGGCCCCTCTCCTCGTTTTCTGTATAGAGGTGCCCCATGGCGGCGATATATACTATATTGGTTTCGGTGGGATCGATCAGGACCCGGGCGATGTGATGGGTGTCAGACAATCCCATATGCTTCCAGGAGCGGCCGCCATCGATGCTTTTGAAGACACCGGTTCCCGCATAGGCGCTGCGGAGTGAATTGGCTTCTCCGGTTCCCACCCAGATCAGGTTTTTGTCCTTCTGGGAAATGGCGATGTCACCGATGGTGATCGCTGATTCCGAATCGAACAGCGCTGTCCAGGTTGTGCCGTTGCTCTCTGTTTTCCAGAGCCCGCCCGATGCGGCCGCGATCAGAATAGTGAAGGGGGAATCCTCGTAGGCTTCGATATCGACCAACCGGCCGCCCTGGAAATAGGGCCCCACCTCGCGCCATTTGATGTCCGGGAACAGCGATTGTTTCTGCAAGAGACGGTGTTTCTCGTAGGCAGCGAAACGCTCGGCAGCTGTTGCGGTGGCCAGGCTGGCGGTGGCATAGAGAAGACAGAAAAGGGTGATCAATGCTTTTTTCATTGTTCCTTCGCTCTCCATGAAAATGTAAGTTAAATTGTACAAAAAAAAAGGGAAAAAGAAAACCGGAATTCAGCCAAAAAAAATTATTGGTCTGTCTCCAAGGTCGGACAGTTTATTACAAAAAAAGTGGCAATGAAATTGCTTTTCCTCGATGATGGCGCAAACCGACGAGTTGAGGATTTGATTGAAAAAAAATGTGAATTGATACATGATTGGTCTATTGCTGGAGGTGACATGAAACATCTGATCTTGTTCCTCATCATGGCCGGCATGGTTGCATGCGCGTCCCATCGAGCGAATACCAGCTTCCGTTTCGCCAATAACATGGCGATGCAGGGAGTCTGGGAGGAAGCGGTCTATCGCTGGAAACTATCGCTGGAAACCGAAGGGGAAAGCGCAGCCGTCCACAATAATCTTGCTGTCGCCTATGAACGGCAGGGAAACGGTACCGAAGCCGAGAAAGAATATAAAAAAGCACTGGCTATCGATCCAGAAAATGTTCAGATCAAATCCAACTACGATCAGTTCCAAAAAAAATGGAAGGGGAAGTAACATGTGCAGTCGATTCCGATTGTTTTTACTGGCACTCTTTCTATTTTTGTTGAGCTCCTGTTCGGTGACCCGATTCCTTTCGGTTCCCATCGAGGTTCCCGATAGCGGGATGCCAACGCTGGAAGGGGTGGAAAAAATCTCTTTTCTCGACTTTGCCTTGACCCTCAGCGATCCCGCCTATGATCCATTGACGCAGATCCGTGACTACATCACCGTTGATTTTGCCTCCTTTGTCAAGAAACAGATCGTCCCGGTTTCTCTGGCCGGTTGGGAGGCGAAGCGAAAAGGCGGCGAGATTTCCTTCACCGACGAGGAGTACTTCAAGACCCTGCTGGCCCCGTTTTCCAAGGATATTATTCTGACGGGGAGCATCAAGGTGGTCTCCCGGACCACGAGCGTCATCCGCACTGTTTCCGACCCCCAGGGGGGGAAGAAGAACGCCTTCGTCAACCAACAGCTCTGGGATGTCGATGCCCAGATCGTTTTTCTCTCGGCCGCCACCGGCAAAGTGATTCTGCAGCATCCCCTGAAGGAGAACATCACCTGGGAGGAGAAGGTCTCCTCCCGGTTTCAATATGAACGGGTGCTGGAAAAATTGACTGAGCGGATGGTCTTCGATTTTCAAAAACGGCGCAAGCGGGAAAACCGCTATTTGATTCTCCGGTAGGTGCAACATGAAAAAACGGTTCCTCATCACGATGTGTTTGGTCGCGGTGCTGCCGCTTATGGCGCAATACATTCCCTATTATGGGAAAAACAAGGTGATCCGCAAGGCGTTCGACTGGAAGGTCCTGGAATCGCCTCATTTCCAAGTATATTATTATATCGACGATCTCGCCGATGTGGAGTTGGTTGCGCAGGAAGCCGAGAGAGCCTACGCTCGGCTCTCCAATTTTCTCGGCGTGACCATCAAGGAAAAGACTCCGGTCATTTTTTACTACCGGCAGACCGATATCGAGCAAACCAATATCTTCCCGGGGATCATCGAGCCGGGGATGTTCGAGGGCTTCAACGAACCGATCGGGCACCGGTTGGTCATCTACGGTAACCGCTCCAAGTCGGATCTGGCGAGGCTGATCGTCCATGAACTGACCCATTCCTTCGAATTCGAGATCCTCTATAAGGGGCGGACGGGCAGCATGTTTTCGGTGATGCAACCGCCGACCTGGGTCATGGAGGGCCTGGCCGAATTTATGACCGGAGACTGGCGCAGTTTTTACGAAATGACGGTGATCGACTATGTGGTCACCGATCAGTTGCCGGAGCTCGGCGAGGACGGCGATTTTCGAGGCGGTGGCCGCGCTCCTTACGATCTGGGGCATCTCATCTACGATTTCATCTTCGAAAAACTGGGAAAAAAAGGGGTGCAGAACACCATCCTCTCCTACCGCCGGCCAAGTCTTGTCGGGCGCCGGAATTCGTTTCTCTCCGCCATCAATTACACCCCCAAACAGTTCAATTATGAATTCCGGAAATACGCCCGGGAACGGTACCGTCGTTTTTTCAACCGGGAAAATCCCGAAGATTATAGTATCGTGGTGGCTCCCGAGCATCCATATTACTATTCTCTGTCCCATCAGGTCTCACCCTCCGGGGAAATCCTGGCGGCTCTCACCTTCAACACTCGCAGCAATGATCTCGACCTGGTCCTCTTCTCCCTGAAGGAGGGACGGGTGATCAAGAACATCACCCCGGGGATCCCGACTAAATATGATACGATCTGGTTCAATTTCGACCCGGCCGATGGGCAGAGCTTTTCCTGGGACAAGCAGGCCCGAACCATTGCCTTTTTCGCCCGCAAGGGGTATAAATATTCGCTCTTGCTGCTCGATGTGGCCAGCGGTCGGACGCTTCGGGATATCCCCATCCCCGATATCGAGAAGCCCTCTTCGCCCCGGTATCATCAGGATGGGGAGGCGCTTTATTTTACGGGTGTCCAGGGACTCAATTCCGATCTCTACCGGATCGATTTGAAGAGTGAAAGAATCGACCGCCTGACCAGCGGCAAAACCTATTTCCGGTCTTTCGATTTCAGCCCCGATGGCCAGCAGATCGTCTATTCGGCTCTGACCGGCGACTATGAAAAGCTCTTTCTGGCGCCCGTCGCCAGTCCCGAGCGGGCCATGCAGCTGACCCAGGGGAGCTTCAATGACATCACTCCCGTTTTTTCGCCCGACGGAAAGACGATCTACTACAGCTCCGACGAACTCGATGTCTTCAACGCCTGCTCCATCGACCTGGAAAACCGAATCCATCAGCGCTACACCGATGTGCGCACCGGGGCGTTCTTCCCCGTCCCGATACCGGGAAAGCCAAACGAGTTCATCATTTCGACCTGGCACAAGAGCCTGTTTTCCATCTTCCGCAAAACCGTCACCCAGGTGCTGGACAAGAGAGAGGTGAGCTTTGGTGATCCGGGAGCCTATTTCATCCCCGAGAACCCGCCGGAAAAGGGGACATCCGCGTTCCGGCTGATCGAGGAGGAACGGGAGTTTCACCTGGCCCAGACCGATGGCGGCAAAGGGTTCAAGCTATCGCAGAAAAAATACCGCCCGCTGGAAAAGATCATCGTCGAGGCGCTACCGACGGTTTCTGCCGGCATCAGCACCGGAGGGCCGTTTTCCGGCCTGGATGGCGCCGCCTATATGAACTTTACCGATCTGATGAACGATTACCAATTGAACGTCTATTTCGATTCCACCTATGGGTATCGGTCCTACCAGGTCACCTTTCTCAATCAGCGGCGGCGGCTCCAGTCCTTTGCTCAGGGATTTTACCAAAGCACCCCCTTTTATGATTACTCCTACAATTTAATCAACCTGAAACAGTATGGCGGAATCGTCGGTTTTCATTATCCCTTCAGTATGTACTATCGGATCGAATCGGCTCTCTCTATGTTCAAGTATACCTATCAGGTATACGATCCATACTTCTATAAGTGGATTCCGATGGAGGGGTATGACTTCTGGGCTTTTCCTCTCAGTCTCTCCGTCGTGGGCGAAACGACCCGCTTCAATATGAGCTATATGGGGCCGAACAGCGGGCATACCTTTCGGTTGTCGGCGCGGAAGTTCTTCAAATTAAACGATAAATTCCTCGATTCTCTGGTGCTTACCGGCGAATTTCGCAAATACTTCCGTATCGACAACAATACCCTCTTTGCGACCCGGTTAAGCGGCTATTACTCGGGCGGGAATTTCAAGATGATCGATTGGACCGGCGGCTACAATACCCTCCGGTCCACTTATTACAGCGGCGCCGTAGGCAACCGCGGGTTCTATTTCAACGCCGAATTCCGATTTCCCCTGATCCAGGCTGCCCTCACCCCTCTCGGGGTGATCGGCCCGATCCGCGGTGTCGTCTTCTTCGATGCCGGCGGCTACTGGTACCATGGGAAGGATTTTCGGGTCTTTCAGAGGGACAAATTCCTGAAATTCGCAGATGCCCTCTCCAGTTACGGATTCGGTTTCCAGGTCTTTGCCTTTGGCCTGCCGCTCCATTTCGAATGGGTGTACCACACCACCATGAAGGACGAATACGAGGGAAAGCGTTTCGCCCGCTTCAATTTCTGGATCGGACTCGATTTCTAGCGACCAGCCCCGTTCACTTACCGCTGCCGGCGTTCCCGCGAATCCAGGGAAAAGGGACACGCTTCCAATCCCGGGTTATCCGCAGTTCGCTTTCGGGCAGCGGCCGCGTCGTCCGGATCGATTGAACGGTCAATGCTTTTCCACACTCTCTATCCGGGATCGATGCGTCGCGACCGGGTTCAGGGAGGCGCTGACATCGTCCATCTCCATGGTCACTCCGGCATAATCGCGGACCTGGAAGCCGATCTTTCCCTTGGCCAGGGTCATGTCATAGGCCGACCCGACTAGGACGTCGTTGATGTAGAAACCGAAGTTGGCCCCCTTGGCCACCACTTTGAAGACATTCCAGGCGGGGTAGGATTTCAGGGCCAGGGAGGGTGTATAGGGGATGAGGTAGGTGAATCCGCTGGCGCTGTAGCGGAAGACGGCCCACTGGCTTCCCCAGGCGTAAAAAACATACCAGTCGCCGGTGACCGGATTCCCCCGGAAAGCCAGCCCCTGGTCGCCGCCATTGCGGATTTTCGCCTTTAAGGTAAAATCGGAGTAGTTGCCTGGGGTATACCAGCTGTAGGCGAATTCACCGCCCCCGCCGACGCCGCCCTGGAAGCGGTAGACACCGGTCTGGACATCCCAGGTGCCGTAGCCGTTGTCGGTCCAGTCGTCGGCGCGGCCGTCGTTGAAATCCTCGGTCATGGCCGTGGCCAAAAGTTCGACCGTCACCTGGGTGGTCCGCTTCTTCTCCACCGTGACCGAAACGGTGGCGTCCTGACAGTGCTCCTTCTTCAAGGTCAAGGTGTGAGATCCGGTTTTGACCTTCTCCAGGAGGGTAGGTGTCTTTTGGCCCGTATCCTGGTCATCGAGAAAAACAATTGCTCCCGCTGGTTCCGATTGGACGTCGATGTTCCCTTTGGCTGCTGTCAAGATCAGGTAGGCGACGACGACCCCCACGACGATGCTGCCGGCGATGATCAACCAGATCGGCTTGATTCCCCTCTTTTTTCCCGCCGGGGCGGTCCGTTCGACGGCGCCGGGGCAGTCCGTATCGGCGGCAATTTCCGGAGAAATCGCCGGGCCTCCCGGGGCCTGCCGGTCGGACCGGTCATTTCTCTGCGGTCCGGTGGGCATTGGACCAAGCAGAAAAACCACCAGGAATAGAAGAACGAAACACACGACCGGTTTTTTTTCGCTCATCCCTCTCGTTCGTTTCATGGCGGCATTCCTCCGCGTCGGCGAACCGACCGGCCCCATTCTAGGCGTCGTCGCCGTCATTGTCAATCGGTTTTTTCCGGCAGCGATCGGGGAACGGAAAATCAACTGATTTTGTGATACCATATGCCCATGCCGCAAAGCTCTGCAATCGACCCGATAAAGGAGACCTGCCGGTTGATCCGCCTGGCCCGCTCCTATTGGGATGCCCACAACAACCTGGCCTGCCGCACCCATCGTGACATGGCTCTAAAGCTGTACGGCAGCCTGATCCAGGAACAGAAAGATAAGATTCCCCAGGTGTTGCGGGTGTGGCTGCGCTATCGCAGCGAGAAGTACTTCGGAGCCCAGCGTACCCCGCCGAGAACGGGGAAGCGAAAGTAACAGCCCACATCCCCGTGAACAGTACTCCCCTCCCTGCCCTCCGTAATTTCAATTTCTTGAGTCACCGCATCATGAAAAAGACCTTTCACGAAAAAAGACGGTTGCCTGATCACTGTCATTTCCCGGTTCTTAAAAACTTTTTTCTTATTTTAATGCTGATATCACTCCTGTCCAATATAGAAATTGGGTTGTCCAGGAATAAAGGACGAAAGCAGATGATTTTAACGGTTTGATGGAAGAATTCTATGACCGGCTTTTGCCGTAGCAACGATGACGGTTAATAAACGCGTTCAGCCGCGTTGCGGAGCATAGCCGAGCAACATCAATTGACCCGGTCCCCGGTCAACCAATCCGGTCCTTCCCAAACCGCTCGCGAAGCTTCTCCCTGCCGTCCCGAAACGGTCCGATCAATCTCCGAACATATATGGAGCTTTTCGGCAGACCAAAATTAAAACATTCGGCTCAAACCTCCCTGAGGAGATGATTCGGTTGCATTGTTTTTTTGAGGGGGTCATGGTATCTTGGCAAAGCGAAGGAACGCCGCGATGGACCAATTAGTTTGAAGCTTTCGGACAAACCAGGCTCTACGGATGGCTGAACGGGATGATTCGTTAAGATAAAAGGAGTTGAAATGAAAAAGCTGTTTATCCTGGTTTTGTTGGCAGCTGTCGGGTTTTGGATTTGGAAGAAGACCACCGCTTCGGGATCGGAAATCAAGCCCCTCTACCCGGAGCCCTATGTCGCCATCTACGGCCAGGATGCCGACACCTGGACGCAGAATTATATCCGCAGGTTGAGCGGCATGGGGATCTCCTGTATTTACAGGAATCTGGATCAGCCGGAGGTGGGCACGGAACTCTATTCCCGGATCCAGGAGGCAAAACTCGGCAGTTCTCCCCTCATTCCCCCGATCGTGGATGTCAACGGTCGCATCCTGATCAGACCGCGTATGGCGGATATTGTGGCCAATTACAATAAAAAAGCCCCGGGTGGCGGAGTGGTCTGGTCTGCCGATAGCGAAGGCACCCGCTCCCAGAAACCGTATGTGGTCGTCTATGGCCGTGACTCCTGTGGCTGGACAAAAAAGTCCCTTGCCGACCTGCGGAATACAGGCATCCCCTGCACCTATAAGAAAATCGACCGGTTCGAGGTGGAGGAGGAGCTCTACTGGCGCATGAAGGAGGCCGGGCTGGAAACGGGTTCGTTTGATCTTCCGGTCATCGATGTGAACGGCAAGGTTTTGATCCGTCCGGGAACGGAGGAGATCGTAGCCCTCTTTCGGACCAGCGGGGAATGATGGACCGGGGAGCCGTCATCAGCTTCTAGAGCTTCGGAAAGGATGGGGTCCAGGCGCAGAAGGGAGGCAAAACGTGATATTCCTGCTCGCAACCGTGGCGGCCTCTTCGTTGCCCTCGATTCTGGAAGGAGCCACAGGCTCCGGAGCCTGGTATCCATTGGCGGTGATCCAGGGCGGACTGTTCGCCGCCTGCATGTCGACCATGGGGTGGACGACCGAAAACCGGGGTGCGGCTGTCGCCAGCCTGGCCTCACGACTTTCGGTGGTGATACCGGCCGGAGCCGCTTTCCTGCTGTACGGCGACCCGGTCACGGTGCCGGTGGCCAAACGGCTCGGGTTTTTCTGCTCAGAGGAAAAGAGCCCAAATGGCCTGTTCCCATGGTTCGGCTCCGTTTCTGTTGATATCCTCGAAATAGATGGGCGGCTGGGAAAACGACCGGCGCTCCTCCGGACTCTTCGGTTTCGAAAGGATCGCTCTCTGGGTCAGGAAATTGATGCTCAGGCGGGTGGTTTCGTCGTATTGTCCGCTTTTGATATCTTTTCCTGTCAAGCGGATGCGGCCATTGTCGGCTTGCCGGCGGAAGCTGTAACGGGACTGATCCCAGGAACTGTGAGTGCCGCTCTGGGTGCGAATTTCCAGGATTTCTCCCCGAAAGGAAAAGGTGCTGCTTCCGGAAGCTCCGGAGCAGTCCAGGCAATGAAGCATCACTGTATTCGTTCCGATCCGCAGGAATGGTGAATTCGGTTCTGATCGGAAGAGGACGATCATGGCTCTGTCCATGAGGGCTTCTTCTTCCGGCGGGCTTTGTTTGATCAGTTCCAGCAGGATCAGCTTTCCCGATTCCGAACGGGTTTGACTGCGGAGGCGCCAATCTCCAGGTACGAATTCCTCTATCTTGTATCCCCGGTCGGGGAGGGAGGAGAATGTGTTGGTCTTTTCTTCTTCACCGGATGCAGGGAAGACGAAAAAAGAGATGATCGCAACAATAAGGATCGGAATATGGATCGATTTCATGCCGGGATCACTTCTCTGCTTCGGCGTAGGCCCAGATCATGGTTTTCTCGCCTCTGACCGGCGCAGCCCGGGTCTGGTGCAGGTCGAAGATGATGATCTCGTTCTTCCCCTTTTTCAGCCAGGGAGCCGGGCAGTAGAGTCGTTTCTGCGGTCCGATGTCCCAGTACCGGCCGAGGTTGCGGCCGTTGACCCAGACCACGCCCTTCTGGTAGCCGCCGAGATCGAGAAAGGTGTCGGCCGTCCGGCCGACTTGGAATTCTCCCCTGAAGAACATTCCGGGCCGGTCTGAATCGCCCGAACCGGTTTTCAGCCGGGAGACGAAGGGTTCATCGAGGGGGAGGGGAAACTGTTCCCAGTTCATCAGGGTCATGCCGGAGAGGGTGACCCGGTCGGTGATCCCCTTGCGGTCGATCATGGCTGCGGCAAAGTTGATGTGCCCCATCCCCTCCACCAAGATGTCCAGTATGGGCGACTTGGAGTCTGTCTTGGGCAGGTCGAGGGTGTTTTCCCCCAGGCGGCGGTCCAGTTTCCCGATATAGGCGCCGTCCAGAAAGACGGTGGCGTAGTCGTGCAGGTCGCTGATCACCAGACGGCCGCTCTTGCGCCCGACCAGCCGGGTGCGGTAGAGCATCAACCCCTGGTTCTGGCCAAGGGATTCGAAGGTCCGGGGCTGGACGAGAACGATCGGCGTCGGAAGCTGAGTCCAAATTGAAGTGAAGGGTTGGACCTCGATTTCGGGGATATCCATGACCGGGATGGCCGGGGGGATCGGCGACAGTTTCCGCCCGTTCGGTTGTGCCGCGGCGATCAGCGCGCGCAGGGCATGGAACTTTCCAGTGGCGCGGCCTTGTTCATCGATGGGGGCGTCGTAATCGTAGCTGGTGATGTCTGGTTCATAGCCCCTTCCCCCTGAATTGGCTCCGGCAGTGAAGCCGAAATTGGTGCCGCCGTGGATGACGTAGAAATTGAACGATTTCCGGTTCTTCAGAAGGAAATCGACTTCGCGGAGCAGATCGGGGACGTCGGGTCTGGCCCACGATTCCCCCCAATGGGTCAGCCAGCCCGGATAGGTTTCGCTGGAGAAGACCGGAACACCCGGGATCATCTTTTTTGCCAGCAGGAAGTCCGACTCCGAGCTTCCCGAATCGAGACCGACGGCGGCTCCGGGGAGACTGCCTGCCTCCAGCATGTACTCGGTGGGGCCGTCGGCCGTGAAGAAGGGGATATCGATGCCCCAGGAAAGCCAGATGCGTTTCAACTCGTCGAGGTAAGCCTTGTCATTGCCGTAGCTGCCGTATTCGTTTTCGATCTGCAACAGGAGGATCGGTCCGCCGCGGCTGACCAGCAATGGTTTGATTTCTTCGGCCAACCGGGTCAGGTAACGCTCGACCGTTTTCATATAGCGTGGATCCAGGCAGCGGACCCTGATGTCCGGTTCGCGCAACAGGTACGTCGGCAGGCCGCCGAAATCCCATTCGGCGCAGACATAGGGACCGGGGCGCAACAGCACCCACATCCCCTCCTCCTGGACAAGGCGGATGAAGCGGGCGATATCGCGGGCGCCGGTCCGGAAGTCGAACTGGCCCTCTTGGATTTCATGGAAGTTCCAGAACAGGTAAGCGGCGATGGTATTGCAACCCATTGCCTTGGCCATGCGGATGCGCTGCCGCCAGTATTCGGGCGGTATGCGAGCCGGGTGCATCTCCCCGGAGATGATCTGCAGGGGGCGGCCGTCGAGGAGAAACTCATCCGTTCCCAAGGCAAACGTATGCTTCTGGGCGTTCAGCAAGGGTAAAAGAATCATTTGCAGCAGTACCAGGCAAGTCAGTCCAGGTATCCTTCGCATACGTCTACCTCCTATATGGAATTGGAACTGCATGGATATCCTGGCGGTATTGTAACCGGAGGGCGGGCCGATGTCAAAATCGACGATTTGACTCCCGGGCCGAATCTCCGTAGAATTCCCCCATGAAAAACGGACGCTTCGTGTTCCTTGGCTTGCAGAGTCGGGTGGCGTTGAGAACCATCCCGTTGCTGCTGGGCTGCCTGATTTTTCTGGGCCCCGGCGGATGCCGGAAAGAGACGGATGATGAGGTGGCCGAGGGGTTCTACCGCGACCAGATGCGGCTCCTGGTGGAGCAGATCGGTTCCTATGCCCGCTCGTTGCGGTCGCCGTTCCGGGTCATCCCCCAGAACGGCCACGAACTGCTGAGCGGGAACGGACGATCCGACGGCCCCCCCGCCGCCGCCTACCTGGCCGCCATCGATGCGGTCGGACGGGAGGATCTCTTCTATGGCTACGACCGGGACGACCGCTCCACCCCCGATGACATCCGAGCAGAGTGGATCCCCTTCCTGCAGTTGGCCCGCGCGCAGGGCAAATCCGTACTGGTCACCGATTACTGTTCCTCGATCCCCCGAATCGACGATTCTTACCTCCGGAATGCGGCCCAGGGGTTCATCTCCTTCGCCGCCCACCGCCGGGAGCTGGATGCCATACCTCCCCATCCGCCCGTTCCCTATCAGGCCCATGCCGGGGCATGTACGAACCTGGCACAAGTAAAGAATTTTCTCTACCTGATCAACCCCGATTCCTTCCCGACGACAGCCTCATTCATCTCGGCGCTGCAAGGGAGCGGTTACGACCTGTTGCTGATCGATCTGTTTTTCGACGGAGAGCCGTTGCCGGCCTCCGCAATCGCTACCCTGAAACGGAAACCCGGGGGCGGGGAGCGGCTGGTGGTCGCCTATCTCAGTGTCGGTGAAGCCGAAGACTATCGCTACTACTGGAAACCGGAGTGGACAAGCCATCCGCCTTCCTGGCTGGACGGGGAGAATATCGACTGGCCCGGAAACTACAAGGTGCGCTACTGGGAGTCGGGGTGGCAGGAGATCCTTTTCGGCAATGATCAATCCTATGTGAAACGGATCGTGGCTGCCGGGTTCGACGGCGTCTATCTCGACCTCATCGACGCCTATGAATACTGGGAGGATCGCTAACCGGCATCGGGGCCTCAGCCCGCCGCCGGCCTTTCCGCGCTCAGCCGCATGATCTCGACGATCATATCCTTGGCCTGGATCATTTCGTCGACGCGGATGTGTTCGGTCAAGGAGTGCTCCTCGCGGGCGCCGATCCCGACCACGGCCATTTCTATGCCCAGGTTGTTGTAGATCGAGGCATCGGTGAAACCGGTCATCATGGCCGTTTTGGCTTCAATGCCGACTGTCTTCAGGGCTTTCTTTGCCAGCACCACGGTCGCTGCATCATCGGCAATGGAGACTGCCCGGCACATCTGATTGGTGCGGAGCTCCACGTTGGCTCCGTTTACCGCCACTTCACTGCGGATGATCGTCGCTATTTTCTCCACCAATGCCTTGGCTTTGTCGTGGGTCAGGCTGCGGCATTCGGCCAGGAAAGTCGCTTTGTCGGGGACGCCGTTGCGGATCAAGCCGCCCTGGATGACCCCAACATTGGCGGTGGTCTCGTGATCGATCCGGCCCAGGGGCAGAGCGGCGATGGCCCGGGCTGCGGCCTGAATCGCATTGATTCCCTTCTCCGGCTCCATCCCGGCGTGGGCCGAGCGGCCGGTGACCTCGACGTCGATGGCAAAGTAGGTCGGACCGCCGATGATGATCGTATCCAGCGTGTCGTTGTCGAGCAGGAATCCGGTCTTGGCGGTGATACGGCTGCGGTCGATGTTTTTGACCCCCAGCAGACCCACCTCTTCCTGGCGGCTGATGGCGATCTCCACCGGCGGGCGCCGGGGTGCGGTCCGCAAGGCCTCCAACAGTTCAGCGATCCCCGCCTTGTCATCGGCTCCGAGGATGGTCGTGCCGCTGGATCGTATGATCCCGTTATCCAACACCGGCTCGATCCCCCGGCCCGGTTTGACCGTGTCGGCATGGCAGGAGAAGAGAATGGGGGCAGGATTGTCTGATTGCAGGGGCGGCAACTTGGCAAGCAGGTTGCCGTAGGCGTCTTTTTCCGCTTCAGCCCCCAAAGAGCGGAATGCCCCGATCAGGTAGTCGATGAACGCCGCCTCTTCCCCCGATTCGCTGGGGATTCTGACCATCTCCATGAATTGTTCGATCATCCGGTCTGACATGATGGATTCTCCTTGTTTTAATTCAGTTCGATCATTGTCTCTAATCTTTCGGTTACGCCGATGTGGACATTGGTTACCGTGCAGGTGATTTTCCGTTTCCCTGGCTTTTTCAGCCGCAGCCGGACTTCACTGCGGGGAGGAAGGTCCATGCTTGCGGCGTCGCGGCCATTGTACCACCTGGACGGTCGGAAATCCAGACCGGTCGATCTACATCCCGGCCAGCGTCTGGACCTCCTCATCGCTCAGCGTATAATTATACACCCGGACATCGTCTATATATCCTTGCCAATACTTGCCGTTGAAAACTCCGAGAGCGAAGTTACGTCCCGAGGGGTCGGGGGTTCCGATGTGCGTTTGGCTGGCAATGAACACGCCGTCACGGTAGATGCGGATGGTCGTCCCGTCATAGGTTCCGGTGATATGGGTCCAGGTGTTCAAGGAAATGGAGGAGTGGGCGGTGCTGGTGGCGGGGATGTTGATGGAATAACCGATGGTACTCCCATTTTGCCCAGAGGAGAAGGCGTTTCCAACCACAAGCTTGAGGAGGGTCCCGGCTGACGCCGGGGCTTTGAGCCAGTAGGAGATTGATACGCTCTTGTTGTTATGGGCGTTGAAATTGGGTCCCTCGATATAAGCGTCGCTGCCGTTGAAATAGTAGGCCCGGTTAGCGACTCCCTTGTGATCGGCGGTCAGCGTCGCATTGTGCACGGTGCCGTGCCGGCCCCGGCCGCTGGTGTCCTGGGCGTTCCCGTCCAGGAGCCATTCCAGCTGGATGCCGTTGTCGGCGGAGACGGCGAGGGTGTGGTCCGCGTTCATGGTTAGAGTGCCGGAAGCGGCGGCTGTGGAACCGTCCAGGGTCACCTTCAGGTTCGTATACCCGGGCGTCAGGGCGTAATTGTAATTGACCTGGGTCCCTTTCTTGTATTGGCTTTCGCCGTTTGCCGGTGTTCCGGTGATCCCGTCGCCCACGGTTATAGAGAGGGTGTACCTGGATTTCTTGAAAACGGTCAGGTACAGAACGACGCCGATGACCACGGCACTGCCGGCGACAAGCAGCCAGGGGAACTTTTTTTTCTCGACCCTGGCTCCGGTCTTGACCGCTTTTTCCACGGCGCCGGTGTCGTCATCGGTGCCGGTGGCCGCAGCGGCCGTTTCGGTTTTCCCGGCGTCCGTTCTACTGCCGGGCAGAGGGGTCGCGGCAGAATGGGTAAGTAAAAGAAAGGTTCCGATCAGCACCCAGGTGATTTGCCGCTGATACACACTCATTGTTTTCATGAAAACCTCCAGGTAAAATGGTTTCGGACATCGAGACTGAAGCAAGAAAGGTGCCAGTATTCCTGGATTTTTGAAATTGACAAAACTGTCTACCCAGCGGTGTTTTCCCAAAAGTTTGGAAAGCGGAGAATCGGAAGGAGGTATTCGTGTATAAACTTTTTCTCAGTACTATCTACTATAGTTTGGATCCGGCCGCCACGTTTTCCCCAGTCGGAGCCGGGTATGGATCGGTTGACTATTGGCAGGAAGACTGGAACAATGCCTTCATGAAACCGAAGCTCCCATTGTCATAGCCCCAGTCGCTGGCAGTTTCTATCGTTTTCCGTTCTGCTGAGAATCAGGCTGACCAGGGGGCGGGCGACGAGAACCTGCGGGTACTCCGGGTCTGGTTGAATAAAAGGAAAGGCGTCCTATAAAAAGGACAACCTTATCATATCAAGATTGGCAAGCGTTTTGCTTCTCCAAGTGTGTACCCGAAGGAGGGAAAAATGAAAAGGACAATGCTTTGGATTGCGGTCTTGATATTGAATGCGGGGATGGCTTTCTCACAGATTCCCGAGAATATCCAGCACAAGGTGCAGGTGTCGGCCTGGATCATTCCCGTATTCGCGGTGGATGCCAACGGCAACCCGGTCTTCGACCTGCGCGAGGAGGATATGCAGATCACCATCGACGGCCGGCCGGTCAGCCTGCAATACCTGATGCGCCGGAACTTCCTGGTGGAGAGTCAGGAGCGGATCGAGACCGATGCTCCCGAGAATCCTCCAGCTGCGACGGCTGCCGGTCCCCAACTGCCGCGGTTGATCTTCCTGCTCATCGACGAAACCTTTTCCAATATTTCGGTCAAGAAACGGATCAAGGAGGTCTGCCAGAAATTGATCGACGAGGGAGGGGAGGCCGACCGTTTCGTGGTGATGGGGATCAACTCCTGGCGCGGGTTGTATTACATCGCCGGCCCCGAGCCGAAATCTTCCGCTCTGAAAGCCAAGATCGAAAAATTGCCGCTGAATACCCAGGGAACCCGGATGTCCCTGGCCGGCCGCGATGTCACCGACGGCGGGACCGATCTGAGCCTGATGCCTTTCATGGGGATACTGGCGAAGGACGATGAACCACCGAGCGAGTGGTTCCGTTCGGTGAAAGCGATGAAGTATGCGTTGCGGACCTTTCCGCAGGCCAAGGTGGTCTTCCTGATCTCCCAAGGGATCCCCAGCGGCCTGCTCTGGCAAGACGGATTTCCCCGCGGCTTCGGCCTGTTGAAAGACCTGGCCAAGGCCTTCAACGAGAGCGGCACAGCCATATTCGCCGTCAATCCCTCCAGCAATCAGGCCACCTGGAACCGTGGCCAGGAATCGCTCGTCACCCTGACCGAGGCGGCCGGCGGAAAGTACTTTTCCGGAAAAAAGGTCGACGATCTGGTGAGCACGATCCGTCGGACCACCAGCGGCTACTATGAGTTGGTTCTGGGAGGAGACACCCAAATCGCCGACGCCAGCAGATTGCAGATCACCTCCCGGAGACCAGGTATCCAGATCATCGCTCCGCAAGCCCTGAGCCGGCACAAGAGCTATGGTGAAATGAACGGCTTCGAACGCGAGCTGTTCGCCGTCGACATCTGTCTGGGGGGATTGTGGTCCAGGATGGCCGGTTCCATTCAGGGGTTTGCGATCGATCACCGGGAGCCGGGTGAGGGGATTGAGACAGTCGAGGGGGTTTTGCCTCCCGCAATGCGCCAGCAGCCTCTCGACCTGTTCTGCATCCGCCTGGCTGACGGGAGCATGGATCCCGTGATCAACAAGAAGAATGAAGCGGTCGGTGACCGGGCCCGCTTCCAGGTCAAACGGGTTTCGGGTGAGCGTGTATATTTATTGGCCATTTCGCCCGGGAGCGGTCGGGCCGCCATCTGCCGCCAATTGGCCGGAAAATAATCGAGTGGAAACGACCGACGCTTCCCCCTGCCCCGAAACCATGCCTTCCTATTGTGGTGATGAGCGCATGAACAAGTCGGACCTGCTCAAGAAGTAGCATTCGGACTCGCTCCGCTCGGCAGTGATTTTTTATTTGAAAAAGTCGCTGTCCGCATACACTATTATTCCATGCGTGTCCATTCCAACTCCCCTTCCGGACTATCACCGCAATCCCATGCATTGATCCTGAATGCGATGGGATCGATTCCCCAGGCGGCCATGGTGATCGACCCAGCCACGGGAACCATCCTTGCCGCCAATTCCGCAGCGATCGATCTGTGCGGATGTGCGCCCGGAGAGGTTATGGGGTTGCCGTTCGCCAACCTGCTGGGAAGCGGGGAGGAGGCGGTGGCCGATCTGGCTGCGATCGAATCGATGCAGGTTTTTCACACCCTCTGGGGAATGTCCGGTCGCGTGTTTCCGACGGAACTCACCCTCTCCCCATGGATAGCGGGAAAGAAACGCCTGTTGACCGCATTCATCAGGGAATCAAGACCGCAAACCCAGTCCAATTCCAAACGTCTGCAGGTCATCGGCGAAGTGGCCCGGGAGTTGACGGCCATTCTCGATCTGGATCGGTTGAAGAAAGAGATTATTCATGCCGTCCGTCGCGTCACCGGCTGTTACTGCGCCAACCTGTTCCTTGAAAAGGAGGGGAAGCTCGTCTTCGCCTGGGGTGAGGGGGGGTATGTCGATGGGCAACTGCCCATCGATTATGTCCTGGAAAAAGGGCAGGGGATCATCGGTCGGGCGGGTTTAACCAACCGTCCGTTGATCGTTCCCGATGTAACCAAGGAGCCTGGGTACGTTTATTGGGAAGGGATGCCCCATACCAGGTCGGAATTGGCGGTACCGATCAATTCCAAGGGGGAAGTGATCGGGATCCTCGATATCGAATCGGATCGGATCGATGCCTTCGATGAGACCGATGCCGAAACGCTCAGCCTCCTGGGCAATCAACTGTCGATCGCTCTCGAAAACTCCCGGTTGTTCGAGCAGATCCGGCAGAAGACCCAGGAGCTCGAATCACTGATGATGGTGACGACCAGCCTGCGCCAGGCCAATTCCAGGAAAGAGATGCTGAATATCACCCTGAACCAGTTGTTGCTCTTGTTCGGAGCCGACCGGGCCGCCTATTTTCGCTTCATCCCCCGTGTCAACGAGATCGTCTTCGATGCCGCGCAGGGAGAGTGGGCACATCTGACCGAGCAGAATCGGCAACGGAACCATGGGGAGCCATGGCATCTCTTCGCCCTCGGTCAACCCTACTTCCGGTCGGTTTTGGATCAGAAGGAACGGGTGCTTCTCGATTGCCCCTGGCTGGGCGAGATCGATTCCCTGGCTTGCATTCCTCTGACCGCCCAAGGGGTCAATGTCGGGTACCTGCTGATCGGATCTTCCCAGCGGATCAAAGAAGAAAAGCTCTCCCTGATGGTCGCCGTCAGCAACATCGCCGCCAGTTCCCTGTATCGGTTGACCCTCTTCGATCAGACCGAACGCCATTTGAAACACGTACAGGCCCTGCATGCGGTCGATATGGCGATCGCCTCAAGTTTCAACATCCAGTCGACCCTCAATATACTCGTCACCCAGATTCTGGAACGGCTGATGGTCGATGCCGCCACCGTATTGGTTTTCAACACCGATAAGCAGGTTCTCGAATTCGCTGCCGGACGGGGATTCCGTACCAATGCCCTGCGCTATACCCAGTTGTCCCTGGGCGAGGGGTATGCCGGAAAAGCCGCTCAGGAGCTGCGGACGATCCATATCGCCGACCTGGAAAAAACTCCCGACGGTTTGGTCCGGGCGCCGCAGTTGCGACATGAAGAGTTCGTCACCTATTTCGGCGTCCCGCTGACCGCCAAGGGGAAACTGAAAGGGGTCATGGAGATCTTTCATCGCCGGCACCTGGAGCCCGATACCGAGTGGTGGGAGTTCATGCAGACGATCGCCGGCCAGGCAGCCATCGCCATCGACAACGCCGATCTCTTCAATGACCTGGAAGCGGCGAATGCTGAACTGATCCGGTCCTACGACGCCACTATCGAGGGATGGTCGCTGGCCCTGGAGCTTCGCGATCACGAAACCCAGGGGCATTCCCGACGTGTCACCGACCTGACCATAACCATGGCGCGCCTGGTGGGGGTAGCCGAGCCGGATTTGATCCATATACGCCGCGGGGCTCTGCTCCACGATATCGGCAAGATGGCCATCGCCGACGCCATCCTGCTCAAGCCGGGAAAGCTGTCCGAGTCGGAGTGGGTGATCATGAAACAGCATCCGGTTTTTGCCTACCGGCTCCTCTCTCCCATCGCTTTTCTTCAACCGGCCCTCGACATCCCCTACTGCCACCATGAAAAATGGGACGGCAGCGGATATCCGCGCGGCTTGAAGGGAAAAGACATTCCATTGTCGGCACGGATTTTTGCCCTGGTCGATGTCTGGGACGCCCTCCGCTCCGATCGCCCCTACCGCAAGGCGGTCCCGGAAGCGGAGGTCCGGTCATACATGCAGGAGATCTCCGGCTCCCACTTCGACCCCGACCTGGTCCCCCGGTTTTTTGATGTGGTCGACCACTTCCAGAAGGATGGGATGGTGTAAGGTTCGGATCGATTTTTTCTATTTTTTCCCCGGACCGGAATTTTTTTCTTTTCCCTGCGTTTGAAAGGGCGTGGAAAACAAGATGGATATCTGGCACGACCTTCAGGAGCATCGGGATCTGATCTTCCTGATCTGCTTCGGTTTTTGCCGGAACCAGGCCGATGCCGAGGATCAGGTCCAGGAAACCTATATCAAGGCGTGGAGAAAGATCGATTTTCTTCATACACTGAATGGACCCGATCATCTGAAAATGTGGATCTGCCGAGTCGCACGCAATTCCTGTCTGGATCACCTGCGCAGGGTACGTGTTCGTTCCTGGCTGCCGTTCAGCGAGACGCGGGAAGCTGATGAGGCGGCCGATCCGGAACGGATCATGATCAAATCGGAACAAACCCGCCTGCTCGGGCGGGCGATCGCAACGCTGACCAAAAGAACCCGGGATGTACTCATCCTGCGCGAGTACGCCGCTCTTTCCTACGGAGAGATCGCGACCCTTTTGAGTATGAAGGAGGGGACAGTGATGTCGACCCTGAATCGGGCCCGATCCCGGGTGCAGAGTCGGGTCAAGGAGTTGATGAATGAAAAACAGCGAACGTAATGTGTCCTGGGAAACGATTTCCTCCTGGATTGAAGTGGAAAAAGCGGCCGGATTGGTTCGGTTCCACAGGAAGGATTATCCCGTTGTCCCGGAAAGGAGGCCGGCGCTTCCCCGCCGCCAGGTGCGACACTCGCTGCGTTCGCTGGCCTGGGGGGTGGTGGCCGTTGTCCTGGTGACGGTGATTTCCTTCAGAATGTTGATCCCCTGGAAAGGAAACGGGCGGAACTTTCCACCGGTCGGCGGAAGCAGCGATGTCAGGTCTTTTTTTCAGGCTCTGCCCGAAATCCTTGATCGTTCATCCACAAGAACTCCGACCATCGCCGAATTATTACCTCCCACTCTTGGGGAGTCGAGGAGGGCGGCGAAACCGTCCCGAGAAGAGCTGCGTAAAAACTTGGAACGGGCCTTCACTTTTGCGGACTTCCCCCTGGAGTCGGTCCGGCATCAGGGGCAGACCCGGGAATCGAAATATCTGCGACAAACGATCGATCGTTTTTTTTCGATAGCACTTAAATCAATTTTGGAGGAAACCAATGGGTAAGAAAACGATGGTATTTGCGTTCATTCTGTCCATTGCCCTGGCATTGGGCGCTGCAGAACGGGTGGGCATCACCCTCCTCGACAGTTTTGTGGATCAGTTCCGGCAACTCGCTGTATCGGGGGCCGGAGGATACGAACCGGTCAACAAGTCCCTGCAGGATTCGATGGCCAAGGCGAGAAAAGCCCTGGCCGAGAATCAGATCGACCGTCACTTTTATCAGCGGTTCACCCGCATGCTGGAGATCACGAAACTGGTGATCATCACCAAGGATTACGATCCCGAGCGGATTCTCGGCCCGCTGATGAACCGGGAAATCTTCCGCTTCATCCTCGAAGTTACCGGCATGGAACCGGCGCAGGCGGGGAAGGGGGGGATCGGGGAGATCGCCGGGGCCCTCTCCGAAGAGATACTGAACCTGTACATGGTGGTCGATTGCCAGGGCAAGAAGGAGGAGATGCGGAAGAAGTTCGAAAACTGGGGAAGTCCGAAAAAGGAGAGTTGATCGGCTGGGGTAGATTTGCGGCGGCCCGGCGTTGGCCGGGCCGCCGAGAGAAAGAGGGGATTCGCCGCTTTTCGGGAGGCATCGGCCGATCGGGGGTTGGCCGGCAGTGGCAAGCACGGTATGATCAGGTCATGATGAAATGGAAAAAAACCCATTTCATGGAGGTGAGACCATGAGTCGGGTTCTGATCATCGGCGCGGGTATGGGCGGATTGACCGCCGGCTGTATGCTGGCCCGGTCGGGCCACAATGTGACCATCTTCGAGGCCCACCACACACCGGGCGGATATACGGCCGGCTTCCGGCGGCAGGGATTCTATTTCGAGAGCGGCACCCTCTCCTTCGAATCTTCGGCCCAGGTCTTCCGGATCATGAAAGGCCTGGGTGTCTACGAACAGATCCGCTTCGTCCCCCAGCACTACCGTTTTCTATTCGAGGGATTGGATTTCCAGCCCCGTGATTATGAGGATTTCAAGCGGGCGATGCTTGATCGATTTCCGGGAGATCGGGAATCCCTGGAGCGGTACTTTGCGGCGGTCGATCCGCTGGTCCGGGTGATGTCCCCGATGATGAGCGGGGGGCGTCCCTCTCCGGCATCACTCCTGAGCATGGTCCGCCTCTACCTGAAGTACCGCAACCAGACCATCACCGATTTCTCCGGGCGTTTTTTTTCCCGTGACAGCGCCCTCTTCCGCCTCTTCAAATCCTTCGGGTACCCCGATATGAGCGCCTGGATTCTGGGGGGCGCCATCATCACCATTTTCCAGGATTACTGGACGGTGGCCGACGGCATGCAGAGCTGGGCCGATGCCCTGGCGGCCCGTTTCAGCGAGCTGGGCGGCGAATTGAGTCTGGGCTCACGGGTGGAGAAGATTGTCACCCGCGATGGCGCGGCGGTCGGCGTCGAGGTGGGCGGGAAGTTTCACCCGGCCGATTGGGTGATCTCCGCCGCCGACTACAAGAAAACATTCCTCGACTGGCTCGACAATCCGAAACTTATCCCGGGGTCACGCCTGGAGAAGATCCGAGCCAATGCCGTATCGGAGGGGATATTCACCGTCTATCTGGGGCTCGACATCCCCGTCGGTGAACTGCGGGACCGGCTGAAACTGCCTCATGTCCTCTGTTTCGATGAGCAGCCGGGCGCCGACATCCGCAAGCCGGATGACCCCGATTTTTTTCAGAAAGTCTCGGTCAACCTGTGCTCCCCGTCATTGCTCAACCCGGCGGCTGCACCGGCCGGTCAGTCGAGCCTGATGATCCAGGCGAGCTGCCCCTACCGCTGGCAGAACAATTGGGGCGGGGGTGACCGGGGCGAATACCGGCGCTTGAAGGAACGGGTGATGCGCACCCTGATCGCCAAGGCGAATCGGTTCATCCCCGGTCTCGAAGAAAGGATCGTTCTGGCCGATGCCGCCACGCCCCTGACCTACGAACGGTTTACCGGCAACAGCGACGGCGCCACCTCTGCCTGGAGCTGGAATCCGAACAAGAAGTTCTATCCAAGTTTCATTAGAGCCTATGTCGATACCCCGGTGCGGCGCCTGCTGATCGGGTCCTGTTGGGCCACTCAGATCGGCGGCGTCCCCGGGGCGCTGTCGGCCGCTCGGGCTTGCGCCAAGAAAATCGATCGGTAACGATTCCGGAGGGTCGGATGGATATGATCGATCTGTCATCGTCGACGGTTTCTTGCCGCCGCTTCGGCGACCCGGGGCAACCCGCCGTCGTTATCCTGCCCGCGCTCGGCGCCGCCGCGGCCGAATGGTGGCACCTGGCGG
>Ga0105099_10000340_pt1 | contig 32160 bp, 28 predicted proteins | sample PPLLak3cmMay2015_2_FD_79138 | JGI IMG/M metagenome (GOLD analysis project Ga0105099, IMG submission 79138) | Freshwater sediment microbial communities from Prairie Pothole Lake near Jamestown, North Dakota, USA - PPLs Lake P8 Core (1) Depth... | ecosystem: Environmental > Aquatic > Freshwater >... | reverse complement strand
TCGAGTTCCGATGTAATCGAGAATCCTCGACATTAGTCGGGAGATCCTCGATGCTTTATATCGGGACTGGGCCCGCCTGCCATCGCCTACGCCGGGCCATAGCACAGTTGGCAGTGCGCCAGGCTGGGGGTCTGGAGGTCGCGAGTTCGAGTCTCGCTGGCCCGACATAGGCATTGACGGGAAGGGGCGTGGAGGTCGCAAGTTCGAGTCTCGCCATCCCGACCACGCTTAGCGCGGTTACGGCTCGCTAAGCGAGCCGACCAAATTAATTTTGTTATGTCTTATGATAATCTTTATACAAGACTAGCTAATTCGCAAAGATTAACTGACCGATATTTAACGATCCAAGTTAAAAACCCTTCTGATCCAGAAAAAGCAAAACTTGGCCGTATTTTTGCATTGGTGGAAATTACCAATCCCTGGTTTCCCAACTCCCAAATTGGACAAAATATCATCAATACCCTTTCTCAAGAATATTACAAACAATTTGACAATGATAACGTGCAGAATTTTGAAAATTCATTAAAAAAAGTTAATCAAAACCTGATGCGGATCACCCAGGAAGGAGAAACAAACTGGGTTGGAAATTTAAATGCGGTGCTGGTAATCATTTCCGAAAATGAAATCCATTTGGCAAAAACAGGAAAAGCTGAAGTGTTTTTATTTCGAGAAGGTAAAATTAAAAAGATAACCGAGCCTCAAGCATCAGATTCCGAACCCAATCCGATTAAAACCTTTATTGATATCACTTCAGGCGAACTAGTCGAAAATGACAAACTCCTTATCACTTCTCCGGCATTGCTCGATTATTTGTCGCAAAAAGAACTCGAAAGTATCATTTTTAACCATAATCCTTATGAAGGCGTGGAAAATATCGCGCAATTTTTAAAAAAAGAAAAGGCTCGCCACATAAATGCCTGTCTTATTGAAATCGTTAGTAAAACAGATATGGAAAACAAAGAACTGCAGATTCAAGATGTAGTTTATCTTGATCAAGTCAGCAATTTAAATGTTGTGCTTAACTCAACAAAAAATTATTCAGCTAAAATCGGGCCATTTCTCCAGAATACTTCCGAAAGTATCCGTAATTCGTTTGATAAAGTAAAGCATTTCTTTCACAAGGAAGTAAATCCCCGCGCCAAAGCCGGCTGGCAAAAAACCAAAGAACTTTCCAAAAAAGGATATGACCATCTTTCAACAAAAACCGCCCCGCAAATTAAAAAGGCGATTAGTCCGATATCGGCAAAAATATCCGATGGCATTAAAAAAACATTTAGCAAAAAAACAGCAACCGAGCCGCCGGCAATCCCCGCCTCGCAAAAAACAGCTCTAGAGCAATATTCAGTTAATTACTACGAACAAAATGGATTGGGAGAAAAATCTTCGGCTGATAACAAACTTGGGACTTTTTGGGGCTCGACAACCGGAAAAATTAAAACAGGCTGGAATCAATTATTTTCCAAAGAAAAGAAATCAATTATTTATATTTCACTATTGGTTTTATTGATCGTGGTTTTAGTTGTAAGTGTTGTTGAACTGAGGAATAAGCAAAATACTAAAAAACAGGAAGAAGCCCAGGCGCAAATACTTGAAGGAGCAAAAAATAAATACAATGAGGCAAGATTGGCAATATTATATAACGATCCGGATAAAGCAAGAACACTTCTTGATGAAACTATTCGAGAAGCAATGGAAATTATGAATAATTATCCAAAATTATCCGATAGCGCCAAGGACATCATTAATAAATCCAATGAGGAATATGACAAACTAACAAAAACCACCAGATTCAATGAGCCAAAAATGATCGCCGAATTCAAACAAGCGGATAAAATATTTCTAGTAAATGATAAATTTATTGCCGTAAATTATAAAAACAATGCCCTTTCAATCGTAAATAAGGAAGGAGGTCAGGTTGGAAGTCAACTGGGAATAAATGATAATGAAGGACTATATATCGCCTGGGGCTTTGATGACAAAGAAAAATATTTATATTTTTTAACCAATAAAAACCAACTCTTTAAAACCAATGACACGGCCAAAGAACCGGAAAAAATCACGCCAAAAAATGGAAGCTGGGAAACAGGAATTGAAATTTCAATTTTCCTGAATAATATTTATCTGCTTGACCAAAGCAGCGCCCAAATATTTAAGCACACTTCTTCAAATGATACCTATCAAGCAGGGACTAACTATGTCAATTCTGAAAGTGTTGATCTGAAAAATTGCGTTTCCATGACAATCGACGGCAATGTCTTTGTTCTTAAGTCCGATGGGACAATTCTTAAACTAAATAAAGGAATTATGCAGGATTTCTCCCTGAAAAATCTTCCTTCGCCAAGTGATAAACTGACTAAACCCAAAAAAATCTGGACAACTTCAGAGATTAGCTCTCTATTTGTCCTTGATGAAAACAGAATTGTGGAATTTGACAAGGAAGGCAAATTCATCCGCCAATTTGCTTTCTCGCCCGATTTGCAAAATATCAATGATTTTATAATAAATCCCACCGACAAAAAAATTTGGGTCTTAAACCAAAACAAATTATATAGTTCAGAGTTCTAAATTCATAATAGCAATAAATTAGCGGCTGAAAAGATTAGCAATTGCCGTAAATAATTTGTTGAAAGTTGATTGATCTGGAGAAGGCAATGTTTTTAATTCCGAGGCAGTTTCAATAATCGGCCCTTCCTCTGCAGCAAAAATGCTGATTCTATTGGTATCAATTGCCCAGACAAGAAATATTAAACCAAAAAGCAGCAATACCCCGCCAATCCATAAAACTAATTGAGTTCTTTTGGTCATTAATCCTCCAGCTTTAATTATACTCTTATTTTTAAAAATTTAAATTTTCCAACCTGCACAACCATTTTATCATGGAAGCAAATATGAGCTTTGTAGTCCTCGATAACCGCTTTATCGATTTTCACCCCGCCCTGTTCTATCAATCGACGCGCTTCGCTTTTGGAGCTTACTAGTTTTAAATCTGATAGTAATTGTGGTAGGTCTTCACATCTGGGGTTTTTAATTTTTGCTTCCGGGATATTCAATGGGTAATTTTTATCTCTGAAAACCCGATTGAAATCTTCTTCTGCTACGACAGCTTTTTCCAGCCCATAATAAATACTTACAACCGATCGAGCGAGTTCTGCTTTTAAGTCCCTCCTCGCATCTACATTTTTCCATTTATTTTTAATAACCGTTAATTCTTTTCCGGTGATTCTAGCGGCAAGTTCAAAATAAACAGGCACAATATCATCAGGGATTGACATGATTTTTCCGAATTGAACATTCGCCGGTTCATCGATGCCAACATAGTTTCCCATGCTTTGGCTCATTTTATTTTTTCCGTCAATTCCCAAAAGAATTGGCGTGGTCATGATTATTTGCGGTTTTTGACCGAATTCTTCTTGCAATTTCCGTCCCTGGAGTTCGTTAAATTTTTGGTCGCTGCCGCAAATCGTCATGTCGGATTTAAGCATAACCGAATCATAACCTTGCAAAACGGGATAAATCAACTCATGAAGGCCAACCTCTTCATTGTTCTTAAACCTCTCCTGAAACATATCTCTTTCTAAAACTCTTGATGCACTAAAATGCGCTAAAAGATCCAAAAATTCCGGCGCCTTCATGTGATCGTACCACTCGCTGTTATATCTTAATTCCGTTTTTTTAAGGTCAAGAATCTTTCCAATCTGCACAAGATATTTCTTTGCCATTTCGCGCACATCTTTTTTGTCACGCAACTTCCGCATTTTATTCTTATCGGTCGGGTCACCAAACCGGGCGGTAAAATCTCCGATTAAAAAAACAATTTTGTGTCCGCGCTCTTGAAATTCCCGGAGTTTCAAATAATTTACAGCATGCCCGATATGCAAATCGGGAGTGGTTGGGTCAACACCATGCTTGATTCTTAATTTTGTGCCCGAACTAATCTCTTTAATTAAATCTGTCTCACCGATAATCTCTTCAACTCCAAGCTTCATCATGCTCTCGTCTTTAAAGGTTGACATAATCATCCTTTCGGATTAAAATATTACTTAATAAAATTTCCGCTTATAAATCAATTATAAAATGATTTGTGATATAATGTAAATATATAATGTTAATTTGGGAAATTTATTTTATGAAAAAATATTTATCAAACAATAAAACAACTGATAGAAAAAGCTTTTGGGTAAAAATCAAAGAACTGCCTAAAAATATTTTTAAAAAAGAAAATTTCACCGCCAAAAAAATCGGTTTATATTTTATATACTTTATCGGAGCATTTGTTCTTATAACCGGGGTCCTTTTTGCCTACTACTCTAAAGATCTTCCCACCCCAGGAAAAATAAAGAAAATGCGTCCCGTGGAATCAACCAAGATAATGGATCGAAACGGCAAGGTGCTCTACGATGTCCATGGAGAGCAGCGTCGAACCGTAATCGATTTCAAGGATATGCCCGAATCAATCAAAGAAGCAACTATCTCCGCTGAGGATAAAGACTTTTATAAGCATTTCGGCTTCAGCTTCAAGGGAATTTTGCGCTCGCTATATTATGACTTAACAGGAAAAAAAGGATACATCAGCGGCGGCTCAACTATCACCCAGCAATATGTGAAAAATTCGCTCCTAACCTCTCAAAAATCTCTGGATAGAAAAATTAAAGAATTGATTCTTTCAATAGAACTTGAGATCATGTTTTCCAAAGATCAAATTTTGGCAATGTACCTCAATGAAATTCCTTATGGCTCAAATGCCTATGGAATTGAAGAAGCCTCGAAATCATACTTCGGCAAAAGCGCTAAAGATCTGACGCTCGCCGAATCGGCAACCCTGGCCTCTCTTCCCAAAGCTCCAACATATTATTCTCCCTATGGAACCCATCCCGATAAACTTAAAGAGAGAAAAGATTACGTACTTGAAAGAATGTCAGCTCTGAGTTATATCACAGAAGAAGAATCCAAGAAAGCCAAAGAAGAAAAATTGAACTTTGTGCCTTTCAAAGAAAACATAACATCCCCTCACTTTGTGATGTACGTCAAAGAAAAATTAATTGAAAAATACGGCGAACAGGCAGTACTTGAAGGCGGACTTAAAGTCACCACTACTTTGGATCTTGACAAGCAGAAAATTGCAGAGGATGTGGTTAATTGGGGATACGATAGAAATTCCAGGTACGGCAAACCCAATGCAGCCCTTGTGTCAATCGATCCTAAAACCGGCCAAATTCTTGTTATGGTTGGTTCCCATGACTTTTATGACAAGGATAATGATGGCCAAGTCAATGTCGCTGATACTGAACAGCAGCCGGGTTCTTCATTCAAGCCTATAGTCTATGCCGCGGGTTTTAAGGGCAAGTATAACCCCGGATATGTTCTGTGGGACGTCACAACCGATTTCGGCAACTACACCCCTCATAATTACAACGGAAGCAATTATGGGCCAGTTACAATCCGCACGGCGCTGGCCAATTCTCTTAATATTCCAGCGGTTAAAATGCTTTACTTGGTTGGCCTCGATAAAGCTCTGGAAACCGCCCATGAAATGGGCATCACGACACTTAATAATCCTAAGCAATATGGCCTGTCATTAGTCCTGGGAGGAGGCGATGTCAAGCTTGTAGATATGGCAACAGCTTTTGGCGTTTTTGCCGATAAAGGAACTTTGCATGAAACCACTCCTTTTCTTAAAATCGAAGACAATAACGGCAAAGTTTTGTATGAACACAAAGACAATAAAGCCAAAAAAGAAGTGCTTGACCCGCAAGTTGCCTATGAGATTTCCAATATTTTGTCAGATAATCAAGCCAGAAACATGATTTTTGGCTCATTGCAGCAGAATTTATCTTTTGGAGATAGACCGGTGGCAGTGAAAACCGGAACTACTCAAGAAAACAGGGATGGGTGGACAATGGGTTATACCCCATCCGTAGTCACTGGAGTTTGGGTAGGACATAACGACAACACTCCCATGACAGGAGGCGCTGACGGCTCTGTGGTTGCAGCACCGATATGGCATAAGTATATGGAAGAAATGTTTAAAAATAGTCCGGTTGAGCAATTTGAAAGACCGGAAGGAATTCAGGAAATTACCGTCGATAAATTTTCCAACAAGAAACCAACCGAAAACTCGCCGGAAACAATTAAAGATATCTTTTCTTCCTGGCAAGCTCCAACAGAGTTTGACGATATCCATGTGAAAGTAAAAGTCTGCATGGTCTGCGATGGCGAAAAACTGGCCACCGATCAATGCCCCGGCGATCAAATTGAGGAAAGAACTTACACCGATATCCATTCTGAGGTACCCGATAACCCCAATTGGGAAAATCCAGTTAGAGGCTGGGCGGAATCCCATGGAATCTATGTTTCCAAGCCGCCGAAAGAGTCATGCAACCTCGAAGGAAAACAACCGTCAATAAGCATTAGCGAACCTGCTAATAATGCAACGGTAAGCGGCAATTTCACAATTGCCGCCACTCCAAATTCCACTTATGGAGTGAAATATGTAGAATTTTATATTGACAACATCTCTGTTGGATCTGATTCCGCGAGCCCATATTCAATCAATTATAATGCCTCAAGCCTAAGTTCTGGAATACATGAAATTTCGGCAGTAGTTGTTGATAATAAAAGTTTGAAAGCCAAACAATCAATTAGCGTTAATGTTGTTAAAGATACTACTGCTCCCGGCCCTGTAACCAATGTGAATATTGTTTCGCAGGTTGGTGCATTAATCCTATCCTGGAAAAATCCAGCCGATATTGATCTTTCCCGAGTTAGAATTTACATTTCGACTATCCCCGGACCACTGGGAACAAAACACCCCAATGAAGTTCCTGCAAATCCAAATGCTTCCACAACCTACACAATCAACGGTTTAACCACCGGAATTCATTACTATATGACTATTAGACCGGTTGATTCAAGCGATAACGAAAATCAGTCAACTACCCAATACAACGGCACTCCTCTTTAATTTAGAGTTCAATTTATCGATAAAATCCATCTGAAAGAGATGGATTTTATAATGATTTATACACATACCATGTAAGGACTACAACCAGGACTGCCAATAATGAACCGGCTGTTAGCTGCAAAAAGGTATGTCTTTTTAAAATCAATCTTGACCAAAAAACGAACGGAATGACAAGTGCCGCATAGGCATAGTCCCAACCGAATATATAAATTATCATTGCTACAAAAAATGTGACCATCGAAGAATGCAAGCTAATTTTCCAAAAATAAGTAATGATAAGTGCCAGTGCAATGGAAATGAGCCCGCCGCTAAATACCGCCATTAGCGGCTGGTATTGTTTGGTGCATAATAATATTAAAAATTCAAGCGTTACGACCACTAAAAAGACAAGAAATATCCATATCCTTTGACGATGGACTTGTTCATTTTTAAGATCATCGTCAAAAACAAATCCTTTTTTGGTAAAATAAACAAGAAACAAAAAAGGTATTAGACAATTCAAGAGCATTACTCCCAGTATCCAGGAAAGCATTTCAATTTTTGTCATCGGACTGTCAAGAATGGCCACAACAACAATAATTATTGCCAGCAGCGCCGGATCAAAAATAAGCGAAATAAATTTTGCTAATTTTTTACCCATTAGTAATAACCTTTTTGATTGCCTCGTTAAGCGTTTTGGCTTTGATGATTTCTGTAAAACCCAGCCTTTTTGCCTCGTTGGTTCTTTTTTCAAAATAGTTTACATTTCTGATTTCTCCGGAAAGACCGACTTCCCCAAAAGCACAAACGTTTGTGCCAATTTGTAAGTTTTTATACGCGGAAACCATTGCCAAGCATACCGCTAAATCAACTGCCGGCTCACGCAACTTAAATCCGCCGATGACATTAAGATAAACATCTTGATTATTAAGGTTAATATTTGCTCTTTTCTGAAGCACGGCAATTAAAAGTTGAAGCCGATTCAAATCAAAACCGCTCGAAGTCCTTCTGGGATAACCAAAAACTGTCAAAGATGTTAATGCCTGTATTTCTACAAGAAGCGCTCTCGATCCTTCCATCGCGGCAGTAACCACTGAGCCTGGAACATTTTTAAGCCTTTCCTCGAGAAATATCTTTGAGGGATTTTTTACTTCCCTGAAACCCTTTTCCCACATTTCAAAAACCCCAATTTCGTTTGTCGCGCCGAATCGATTTTTTATCCCCCGTAATATTCGTGTCTCGTGGTATCCGTCACCCTCCAAATATAAGACAACATCAACTAAATGCTCCAAAGTTCTCGGACCGGCAACACTTCCTTCCTTGGTAACATGTCCGATCAGGATAATGGATATATGCATTGACTTGGCAAGCTGCTGAAGTTTTAATGCGCATTCCTTGACCTGAATAATACTTCCCGGAGTTGAAGGATATGATGGATCGTAAATCGTCTGAATTGAATCGATCACTATCAACTTTAAATCGCCTTGTCCAAGTTTTGTTACATGTGAGATGATATTCTCAATATTTGTTTCAGACAAAACTCTGATTTTTTCTGATTCAATTCCGATTCTTTTGGCCCGATATTTGATCTGTTCTTTTGATTCCTCTCCTGAAATATACAAGACATCCTTGATTTTTTCGGATATTTGCAAGATCAAGGTGCTTTTCCCAATTCCCGGATCCCCTCCTAAAAGAATTACCGAGCCAGGAATAATCCCCCCGCCCATCACCCGATCGAATTCTTCTATTTTAGTTGATTGCCGCCCAAAATTTTCGATTTTAATTTGATTAAGATCATGGACGTCCTGTATTTCTGAATTAACATTTGAAGGACGATGTTTTGCCTTACTATCTTTAAATTCCTTCATGGTATTCCAGGCACCGCAAACCGGGCATTTTCCCGACCATTTCAAAAAATCTCCGCCACATTCAGAACAAACATAATAAATATTTTCTTTATTCATATTTCAGATCCAAGATTTTAAGTTGAACTTTTTTAGTTCCATTCCACTCGTTTTCCTCCAATGTAAAAACTATCTCTAATTTTACTCCTATATTCAGTTTATCATAAAGAAATCCCAAATCAAATCCAATACCATCAAGTTCAACATTATCATGCATTACTTTAACTTTTAAATGCTTATCTTTTTGTCCAACCAACCTTTTATCTTTAAGAATTGCATTTTCAAGCAAAAATACTGGACGCGGGTTTCCCAGGCCATGGGGCTCAAATTTTTTTAGTTTATTTATCAATTTAAAATTGATATCAGGGAAATTAATTCTTGCGTCAATTGAAATTTTAGGTATTAATTCTTCAAACTTTAATTTTGATTCAGCAATTTCCAGTAATTGATCGTACAAGTTTGATAAATGCTTTAATTCTAGAGAAACACCTGCTGCCCTGGCATGCCCTCCATATTTTGTTAAATATTTTTTACATTGATCGAGCGCCTCCACTAAATGATATTCGCTGATACTTCTTCCTGACCCCTTTAAACTTTTTCCTTCTCTTGAAAGAACCAGAACAGGCCGAGCGAATTCATCCATTAATTTTCCAGCAACTAATCCAATTATACCTTTCGGCCAATTTTCTCCTTCAATTAAAATAACTTTTTTTCTTTCAAGTTTGCTTTTCTTAATTTTTTCTTTTGCCTCTTTGAGAATTCTTTCCAATTCTTCTTGTCGGGCAATATTTATATAGTTTAATTCCTGCGCCAGCTTCATTGCAATATTTTCATTTTTACTAACTAATAAGTCAAAAGATGACCGAGCAGCATTTAATCTCCCTGGAGCATTAATTCTCGGCCCGATTTGAAAACCGACTGCATAAACACCAATTTTACCTTTAGTGATATTTGCCACTTCGAACATTTTTTCAAAACCTAAATTTTTTGTTTTATTAAGCACGATAAGCCCATATTTGGCAATCACCCGATTTTCACCGATTAGCGGCACTATGTCGCTAATTGTTGAAACTGCAGCAAGATCCAATAACCACTTCAAATAATTATCGGCATTTTTATTTTGTTGTTTTATTGCAAGTGCCTGTGCTAATTTCCAACCAACCCCTCCGCCAGCAAGACATTTTTCGGGATAATTTTGTCCTTCCAAATTCGGATGAATTACTGCAAAAGCATTGTCCGGATAAAATTTTTTCTGAATTTCATGATGATCTGTAATAATAAAATCAACACCTAAATTTTTTCCAAATTCAACTTTTTCCTTGTCAACAATACCAAGATCAACAGAAATTATTAATTTACAATTTTTTTCGAATAGTTCTCTAATTCCTTTTTCATTGAGACCATATCCTTCATCGCGCGACGGAATGTAAACTTCAGTTTCCGCTCCTAGATAATTAAAGAATTTATACAATACCGCCGCCCCCGGAATTCCATCAGCATCATAATCGCCAAATATTCCTATCTTTTCTTTATTTTTAATCGCCTGATTTATTCGGCTTACAGCTTTTGGCATATCGCGAAATAAATATGGGTCATGTAAATCATTATAATCCGGATTTAAAAAACTCTCCTTATCTTCAATTTTGCGATTGATAAGGAGTTGTTCAATGATATCATCTGATTTTTTGGGATAAATTATCCATTTCTTCATGAATAATTGACCTAATTAATCTAATTTCCAATTGACCTAAATAATAATTAATAATAAAAAATAATTTTATCTTTTAGAAATTAGGTCAATTAGAATAATTAGAAATTATTTGTAATATACTCTTCCTTCTATCCTCAAATCAACATACTCTTTAATATCCTGGCGCTTTTCATCTAAAACCTTTTTTAAGGCTTTGATCTGGTTTTCGAGATTGCCCATCGTGTTCATGATTATCCGAAATCCCTGATCGGTTTCAATTTCAATCTGAAATGTAGTTTCCGCGACTTTGATGTTGTTAACTTTGATATTAAAATCACTGGGTAATTTTTGATTTACTTCCAAAATAAATTCAATAAAATCCGGCGTGGCAGCCTTGGTTCCAAGCTCAATCGGAATATTTTTGGTGTCTTCGATTTGCGGTAATTTTTTATCACCCTGAAGGTATTCATCTTGGCTTTGCAGTTCAAAAATATAGCCGTCGGAGTCGATGAAATAGACCTTATTCTGAGATTTCCAGCTAATTGCCGGGGTGCGAACGCTGATCTGCACTTTTAAAGTATCGGGGATTCCTCGGATTATTTCCACATCTTCGATGCTTGACTGCTCTTTCATTAAATCTTCTTTGATTTTTCCCGGCCTAAAAAGCAGGACATTTTTTCCATAAAATTCATCAATCTTGTTTTTTATTTCTGTATTGATCGAGCCGGTTATTTCAATGTTTTTTATTTTCAAATAACTTGACATGAACAAAAACCAGGCAATAACCCCAAGTAACACCAGGAAAATTATAAATTTAATCAAGCCCGGAGAAAGACTAAATTCAAAATTTTTTCGTGGTGTCGAAGAATATATTTTCGGATTTTTATAGAATTTCTTGTTGTTGTAAAGCAAACTCCCTCCTCAGATAAACTCAACCTCTTCCTCGAAATCAACCCCGTAATTGTCATGGGCAAGCTTCTTCATTTCGCCAATCAGTTCCTTTATATCATGACTAGTCGCATTGCCGCTATTAATTATAAAATTAGCATGTTTTTTAGAAACCTCGGCGCCGCCGACTTTCATTTTTTTCACTCCCACCTGATCAAGAATATAACCGGCGGTTTTTTCTTTTTCCGGACCGATATTTTTGAAAATACTTCCGGCAGAAGGCTTGTCATAGGGCTGTTTTTCTTCCCGAAGTTTTTTAAAATATTGGATTTTTCGAAGTATCTCTTCCTTTTTATGATGTGAAAGCTGGATAAGAGCCGATAAAATTATCGGAATTTCCTTTTTTTCCTGCCGCATTTTTTTTATTTTAGTAATGCGATAACCGGAATTTAACCAATTTGGCTTAACCCGAATAATTTTATTATCCGGATTGAGAAGGGTCACCCCCTTAACAAAACTGCAAATTTCCGACCCTTTAGCACCCGCATTTCCATATATCGCTCCGCCTACTGTGCCCGGGATGCCATAAAGAGATTCGAGCCCCCCCAGATCCCGATTTGCCGCCTCTGTGATAAGCCGCATTAAAGTTACACCCGAATCAACTATAACTTGTGCTTTATCGGGCAAAAAGGCCATGTTGGCAGATCTATTTAATATTACAAGACCATCAAATCCCTCATCGCCGACAATAATATTACTCCCGCCGCCAAACAGTATTGTTTTAATTCCCAATTCTCTGGCAGCGATGAAAGCATTCATCAAATCTTCAATATTCCTGGCAATATAAAAATATCTTGCCTGCCCGCCAACTTTCATGGTGGTGTAATCCGCCAACTTTACATTTTCCTGCAGATTTTCCCCGAGTTTCTTTTTTATTTTCTTTTCTATTTCCATAATTCCTCTCATTTTATCAGCATTATTTAATCACCGAAATAAACTTTTTTAATCTGACTATTTTTTAATATTTCCCTGCCACCTTTTAGGGCAATTTCCCCGCTTTCAAGCACATAGGTTTTATGGGCAATACTAACTGCCTGTTTGGCATTTTGTTCAACGATTAACACCGAAATTCCTTCTTTATTAATATTTTTAATTATCTCGAATATTTCCCCTGTCGCTTTTGGCGATAATCCCAAAGAAGGTTCATCCATTAAGAGCAAAACGGGGTTTTGAATTAAAGCTCTGGCAATTGATAGTATCTGCTGTTGGCCACCCGACAAGGTTGATGCTAGAGTGTTTTGTTTTTCTTTTAAAAAAGGAAACTTTTGAAAAATATCATCTATTTCTTTTTTAATCACATCTACCTTGTTTATTACAAAAGCTCCCATTTCCAAATTTTCCCTTACTGTCATATCAGAAAATATCTGTCTTCCTTGGGGAACATAACTGATGCCCAATAATATCAGTTCGTGAGTTGGTAATTTGGTTATATCCTTGTACTTGAAGATTATTTTTCCAGAATAAATATCTGACAAATTAAAAATGCTTTTTAATACAGTGGACTTACCAGCTCCATTTGGACCAATTAGTGCAACAATCTCTGCTGGCTTTACCTCCAAATCAATCCCGTGAAGGATTTCCATTCCATTATAACCAGATTTTAGCTCCATTATTTTAAGCATTATTCTATATTATATTTTTGCCAACCATTTGATGTGTATATTTGTAAGTAAGAACTACGTTTAGAATTTCCCATCTCGTCAAATGATAAGGGCCCTGCCGCTCCATTATAATTAATTTTTCTTAAGTTGCTGGCAACGTCAATAGCCGAAAAATTATTACTGCTATCTTTGATAGCCGAATATAATGCATAAACATCATCATACGGATATGCGGCATCACCCACCAAATCTTGACCATACTTATTTTTATATTTTTCTGAAAATTCTTTAGATTTAGGATTATTTACATCTAACGAATACCACGAATCAATAGCTTTCATCTCGGAAAGTGTTTCAGAAAAAGGTTGGTACATAAATGGCAGGCCATAAGTCGTTGCTCCCGCAAATAATCTTTTATTGTCTAATTTTAATTCTTGAATTTGCTGAGTAATTTTAGTTGCTTCTGCTCCAGGGAAAGCATAAATGATAATTGCATCTGGATTTTGGTTTTTAATTTTTGTCAATTGTGTTTTAAAATCAATATCACCAAAATTAAATCTTTCTTCTACAAAGGAAACGCCTGATGCGGTCTTTTTTACACCATTTAAAAAATATTCTGTATCACCGTAGTTCATGGCTAATATTCCAACGCTTTTTACTTTTTCTTTTGTTATTGCTTTTCCAATTGCTGCCCCTTGATCTTCTATATCCCAATAATCTCTAAAAATAGTTTTGCCATTACCAATTTTTGAAACCGTTGCACTAATATATAAAATGTTATTTTTTTCAGCAATAGGTGCTGTAGCCAAAGAAGTAGATGAAAATGCAGTAAATAAATATTTTACTTTATCAACATCTATTAATTTATTAATTGCTGTTACTGATTTGGTAACATCCCCGGCATCATCTTCAAAAATAATTTCAAATTTTTGCCCGTTAATACCTCCATTATTATTAATTTCCTCAATAGCCATTTCCAATCCGCGTTTGTACTCTGTGCCGTATGTAGCAAAATTGCCTGTCAACGGATACACAGCCCCGATTTTAATATTTTCTTTTGGTTGTTTCGATTTTTGATAATACGACCAGCCAACAATAATGCCTGCCAATATAACAATAATCAGAATCGGCAGCCACCAATTGGTTGATTTTTGTTCATTTTCCATTTTTCCTCCAAATATATTATTTTTACTGCACTTTTTCGAAAATTTCGTTGCCGTCTTCTATGCGAAGTTCCGACCAGTTGTTTATTTCCGGATCGCCATTAGGTTTAAAGGAAAAAGTTGCAACAGAGCCCGACCAATTTTTAATAGCATGAAAATAATCTCTAACACAAGTGGCATCAACTCCACACTTCAATAAAGCGTCTTTTAGCATATAAACACCATCGTAGGCAGCGCCAACAAAGAAATTATTATAAGGAATGTCCTTGCCGTATTTGGCTTTATATTTTTCGATTAATTCGGCAGTTTTCGAATTGCTAGGATCGGCATATGGCGCAACAGTAAATGTGCCGTTTGGCAATGAACCTTGTGAATCAGTATATATCTTTTTACCTACAAAAACAGTGTTACCGGTTAGTTTAGCATTTATACCCATGGTTTTAATTTCCTTGACAATCTCTGCCCCCGTTGGCTGACCCTGCGGTGAAACAAATATAGCATCGGGACTTTTGGCTTTTATTTTCGTAAGTTCCGTTTTAAAATCTTTCTGGTCAGACGCATACGCTTCCTCATCAACTATATTGCCTCCCAACTCTTTGAAAGCAGTTACAAAATCACCAGCGATACTTTTGGCAAAGGTGGTTTGCTCCACCAGCATTGCAATGTTTTTAATATTGTATTTATTATATGCCAAACTGGCTATGAGTTTAGCTTGCTCTAGATTAGGCGGACTGGTTCTAAACATATAAGTATATTTATCTAAGATACCTGTTGACGTAGATACTCCCGCCAAGCCAAAAACTTGATTTTGATCCAAAACCGGCGCTATAGCAACTGTTTCAGAACTGCAGTGCCCACCTAAAATTAGTTTGACACCATCTGTTTCGATAAGTTTTTTAGCCGCAGTAACAGCGGGTTCTGATTGACATTTGCCATCTTCGGCAAGCACCACTAACTTCCTACCTTTGATGCCTCCGTTATTGTTAATTTCCTCCACAGCCATGTTAATCATATCCAAAGATCCTTGCCCATACAAAGTTGCAGTTCCTGTCAAAGGAGAAATAACTCCAACTTTAATGTCTTCTTTAGGCTGTTTTGATTTTTGATAATACGACCAACCAATAATAATACCTGCCAAAATAACAATAATCAGTATCGGCAGCCACCAATTGGTTGATTTTTGTTCGTTTTCCATTTTTCCTCCAATTTTTAAATATTATCCTAGATAAGCTTCTAGGACTTTTTTATCTTTTATAACATTTTCTGGTTTTCCCCGAGCAATAATTTTACCAGCGTCCATCACAATTATATCATCGGCAATATCTAATGTAAAAGACATATCATGTTCGATAAACAAAATCGTTTCACCTTTTTGTTTGAGCTCCAATAATATTTTGGCGATTCTTTTTCTAAGCAAAGACGTTACTCCCGCAACAGGTTCATCAAGTAATAAAAGTTTATGAGGTAATAGAATCGTTTGTGCAATTTCTACCAGCCGTTTCTGACCATAGCTTAATTCACTAACTAGTTTATCCCATGATTCTTTAATTTCCATCATGTCATATACTGTTTTTATTTTTGCATCAATTTCTTTTGCAATTTTATTTAGTCCTAAAATGTTATCAATCAGACTGCTGTTATTGTTTACAGCAATTAATAGATTATCTTTTATGGATAGATTGTCAAATAATCTCGATTGCTGAAAAAGCCGGGAAATTCCCAAATTAGCGATTTTTTCTATTGATAATCCGCTTAAATTATTATTTTCAAATATTATTTTTCCATAATCCGGTTTTATTACTCCTGAGATTAGATTAATAATGGTGGTTTTGCCTGAACCGTTTGGTCCTATTAATGCCGTTATTTTGCCTTTTTCAATTTTAATACTGCAGTTGTCAACCGCCTTAACACCTTGGAAATTTTTTGAAATTTTTTCAATATTTAGCATTTTATTCTAAATTTACCTTTCCATAAAAACCCTTTGGTTTATAGTATAAAATTATAAGAAGCAGCATTGCATAGATTAATTGCCGCGCTGGGCCGATTACTGATGACGGAAACCCGATAAAACGAAGCGGTTCCGGTAATAAAATTATAATAATAGTGGCGAATACTGTTCCGGGTAAAGACGCGAGTCCGCCAATTATTACGATAGACAGAATAGGAATTAAATTGCTGAAACTAAAAGACGTGGGATCGATAAAAGTTATATAATAAGCGAATAAACTGCCGGCAATTCCGGCAAAAAAAGCGGAGGTCGCCATCGAAATACTTTTTATTTTTTTAGTATTTTTTCCAAGTGACCTGGCTGCCAATTCATCATCGCGAATAGCCTCCATAACTTTGCCAAGTGGTGATTTTGTAATACTGTAAATGACAAAATATATTATTACAGTTACAAATATTGATAGCATAAAAAAATTATTGTTATTGGAAAAATTTATCCCCAAAAATGTCGGTCTGGGAATTCCTGGCAAACCCATCGGTCCATTGGTTAGACTAATCCAATTTAAAACAATGGCATAAATCACAAAAGAAAAACCAAGAGTAGCTAAGGCCAAATAATCACCTTTTAACTTATTGGTGGGAATGGAAAGAACATACCCAAATAATGCCGCAAGTACTCCGGCAAATAAAATGCACAACCAAAAAGGATAGCCCGATAAAGCGAGCAGTGCCGTAGCATAAGCTCCAATTGCAAAGAAAGCTACATGAGCCAGATTAAGAAGACCTGTAAAACCCAAACTCAGCTGCAAAGATATCGCCAAAATAACATAGATACAGATTAGTATTAAAAGATGTATAAAATATGCATCAATCATTTTTGTAACCCTTTTTTAACTCCCAAAATTCCATTCGGTTTAAAAAATAGGAAAATAAATAATATCACAAAGGCAATTGCATCTTTATATCCTGAAGGTAAAAACATAATACCGATATTTTCAACCAGTCCAATAATATATGAGCCCAGCACAGCACCGGGAACGCTGCCTATCCCGCCAATCACCGAAGCCGTAAACCCTTTAATCATCAAACTGGTGCCCATCACCGGTTCGATGTTCTGTTCCAAAGCAATTAGAATTGCGCCTATTCCTGCAATACCAGAGCCAATAATAAATGACCAGCTGTAAATATTTTCTGATGAAATGCCGACAATTTCCGCCACATCTTTATTGTCCGCAACTGCCCTCATAGCTTTTCCAAGTTTTGTGCTTTTCATGAAATACATTAAAAATATAAATAAAATTACTGAAACAAAAATTATTATTATTTGCAATGGTGTAATAATCGCGCCCATAATCTGAATTCCTTCGCTTACTTTGATTAAGTTCAAGGTTTTAACATCCGCACCAAAAAAAATAATTATCAATGATTCAATGATAATCAAAAGCGCTAAACTGGCAATTAAAAGAATGGAGGCACTAGCCTTTTTTTTGCGAAGTGGCTTATAGATGAAATAATTAATAAAATAACCTAAAAATGAGGTGAAAGTGATTGTCAACAGTGAAGAAATCCAAAAATTAATACCCAATATTGAAAACAATAAAAATAATATATATGAAGAAAAAGCAATCACAGCGCCATGCGCAAAATGAACAAATTTATTAGTGGAATAAATTAAGGAAAAACCCGAAGCAACAAGCGAGTAAACCGAACCGGCAATTATCCCATTAATTAATACCTGCAAAAGCATCTAAACCCTCCCTAGTTTATTTTAGAAATTCCTCCCCGACCTGATAGATATCCGTGGCACCTAGGGTAAGAATTAAATCGCCCGAATGAGTGATTTTTTTTAGTTCTCTATATGCATCTTCGTATGTTGGAGCATATATTGCATCGATTCCATTTTTTTGAATTTCTTTGACCAGTTCTTTGGAAAAATCGGCACGCGCTTCGGCTGGTTCGCGCCCGGCTATTAGATAAATATCCGTGATAATCAGTTTGCTAACCCCGTCAAATGCCTTCGCAAAGTCGTTAAAAAGCAATTTAGTGCGGGTATATTGGTGCGGCTGGAAAACTACGATCAGCTTTTGGCTATTTGCTATTTGCGATTTGCTATTTGCGATTAGCCATTCATGGGCTGCTTGAATTGTTGCTTTAACCTCTGTGGGATGATGTCCGTAGTCATCTACAACCGTGACGCCGTTTTTTACTCCCTTGATTTCAAATCTGCGCCCGGCACCGGTATAATTATTTAACGCTTCTTTTATTATTTTGCTGCTCACTCCCAACTCATGGCAAACACGTGCGGCAAACGTTGCATCAAGCAAATTATAGATTCCCGGAATTTTAAGCTTTAAACCGGGCCAAGATTTTTTCAAACTTATCTCTCGCACAATATTGCCTCTTTTTTTGGTAATCTGCGCCAGCTGCATTAAATTTTTATCCTCTCGCCAGACAACTAAAATTCCATCTTTGGGAAGTTTTTTGATAAATTTTTTAAATGCTTGTTTGATGTCTTTCATTCCACCGGGATACGTATCGAGATGCTCTTCCTCTAAATTAGTGATAGCAGTAATTTTTGGCCGGAAATCAAGCATCTGGCGTTCATATTCGCAAGCCTCAGCTACAAAATACTTGCCTTTGCCAAGACGATAATTAGAGCCCCATTCTTTGACATCACTGCCGATAAGAGCTGTGGGATCCAGTCCGGCTTTTTCCAAAATCAAGGCTATCATAGTGCTGACGGTTGTTTTCCCATGCATGCCCGATACTGCAATTCCAACAATTCCCGGTTTGGCCATCAGTTTCCCAATCATTTCTGAGCGTTTAATAATGGGGATACCCATATTTTTGGCTTTTTCAATTTCTGCTTTTGCCGGTGAATTTTCGTGTAAAGCGGCAGCGGTCAAAATCACTCCATCTAAATCCTTTGTAATGTGATCAGGCGAATGCCTCTCCCAAATTTTAAGCTTTTCGTTTTCAGTTTTCAGTTTTTTTAGGTCGCACCCCGACACTTCATTTCCCATATCTAATAATAATCGAGCCAACCCGCTCATTGATACTCCGCCTATTCCGATAAAATGATATTTCATCTCTTCTCCGGCTAATATATTATTACGTTTTTGTTATATTATGCCATTCTTCAAACGGCACCCAAACAACTTTTTCTACAGCTTCATCTCCCTCGGTTATCTTGACTCCTATGAAATCGTCCTCTTTTGTTCCAGCTGTTCCCTTTTGGTTTATACCAGATACAATTCCATGTGAACCTTTGTCAATAATTATCACACTTCCCCCAAGTGAAGGAATACTTCTAGCATGAACATCAGAAGAAAAATAAACATGCTCTTTTTCATAAAAATCTGACATATTAACTCCTTTTTAAATTATTATGTTAATTTGATAATTTCTTCTTCAATTATCTCGGCAGAATTTTTCTGCGACAAATTTTCGGCACTTTTGGCAATTCCGCTGAGCATTTTTTCATCACCAAGCAAATGCTCCATTATACTCTTTAAATTATCCGGCGCCAGGCCTTTTTCCGAAACAACCACTGCAGCAGCATTTTTTTCATAAACCTTGGCATTAACCATCTGGTGGTTGTTGGCAGCAGTTGGAAGAGGAATAATAATTGAAGGCTTGCCAAGCGCAGATATCTCGGCAAGGGTGTTTGCCCCCGCGCGCGTAATAATTAAATCTGCTTTTTTCATAAATTCTGGCATTTTTTCCGTATAATCATATAATTCATAATTCGGCCAACGGTTTTTTGAAAGCCATTCATAATCGTTTTTTCCAGCAATATGAATGACATGATATTTAGTGGTAAGATATTTTAATATTGCGGCAACGGTCTGGTTGATAAATCTCGATCCCTGCGATCCGCCCGTTACCAAAATTATTTTTTTATAACTGGAGGATGCTTGCTTGCCGCTTATAAAATATTCTTTTCGCACCGGATTTCCGGAAAAGATAATTTTTTCAAGCGGAATATTTGGGTAATTTTCAGCAGGATATCCAACGCATACTTTTCTGGCTAACTTTGCTTCCCAGCGGTTAGCCAATCCCATCACCACATCAGATTCGTGGGTGACAATCGGCCTATTCAACACCCACCCTGCCAGAACTACGGGAAAGGTAACATACCCCCCTTTGGCAAAAATAACTTGAGGCCAAAAAAATAATATTATAAAAAATGATTGAAAAAAACCCAAAAATATTTTAAAGGGGGAAAGAAAATTGTCAAAAGAAAAATAGCGCTTAAATTTTCCCGATAAAACTGACTTGTATTTGATTTCCTCTTTTTCGGCTGTCTGTTTTTCCAAATCAATGCCTGATCCAAGATATAGAATTTCAGAGTTATGTTTTTTGAGTTCCTCTACTACAGCCATAAGAGGGACAACATGACCGCCTGTGCCTCCTCCAGTTACGATAATCTTAATTTGTTTTTCATTATTTAGTTTTGACATTTGAGTTTTGACATTTGAGTTTGCATTGCAATAAATAATTATTTATTGCAATGCTTTGATATATTCATGAGAATTCCTACTCCCGCCAAGGAAACAATCAAGGCTGAGCCGCCATAAGAAATAAATGGAAGCGGAACCCCTGTCAGAGGCACAATGCCAAGCATGGTGGAAATATTTAAAAAAGCCTGAAATACAAACCAAGTGGTGATTCCGGTTGCAACCAGTCTCGAAAAAGTATCGGGCGCTCCCCTGGCAATTTTATAGCCAATGTAGCCTAAAATTAAAAAGGCAAGCACAACAAGCGATGACCTTACGAAACCCAGCTCTTCAACTATAATGGCATAAATAGAATCTATATGCGGCTCCGGAAGATAAAGATATTTTTGCTTTGACTGACCGAAACCCAAACCAAACAACCCCCCTGAACCGATGGCTAAAAGAGCTTGGTTAATATGATAACCCGCTTCCAACGATTTGCCTTCAGGATTAAGAAAAACCATAAGCCTCTGCAAACGATAGGGGGAACTTTTTATCAAAATCCAGAAAATAAATCCTGCAAAGACTGCTCCGAGAGATATCTGGATAAACGAACCGCCGGCAACAAAAAACATAATGACGGCGATAAAAGAGATAATAATTGTCGTGCCCATGTCCGGTTCTTTCATGATGAGAAATAAAAGCAAGCCCACAACCACTGCAAAGGGCACAAAACTGGTTTGAAAATTTTTAACTCCTTCGCCTTTTTTTGAAAGCCAGGCCGCCAAATAGAGAATGAAAGTTAGTTTTGCCAATTCGGATGGTTGGAGAGGAAAGATTCCCAAATCAATCCATCTTGAAGAACCTCCTAATTTCATCCCGAGACCCGGAACAAAAACCAATACCAAGAGCACTAATGATCCCAAAAACAGCCAAAAGGCGCTTTTTTGCCAAAATTTGTAATCAATCTTGGCGCATATTATCCAGAGCACTATTCCAATAATCAAATTAATTGCTTGTTTATTTAAAAAATAATAATTATAGCCAAAATCCTGGTACGATTCTACAACTGAAGCAGAATAAATCATGAGTAGCCCAAAAACGCACATCACAAAAACGATGAGTGCTAAAAAATAATTTGGCTTTTGTTGTCGGATTCGGTAACGATTTAAACTCATAAAATAAATTTCTAATGTCTAATTGCTCTAATTTCTAATCAATGTCTAATATCTAATGTCTAAATGTTTGATTAATTAAACATTAGAAATTATTTAGGTCAATTAGAAATTAGTTTAATTAGTCATTTATTAAATCTGCTACAGCAGATTTAAACTGATTTCCCCTATCTTTATAATTTTTGAACAATCCAAAACTTGCCGATGCCGGCGAAAGCAAAATCACATCGCCCGGCTTCGCCTCGTTAAATGAACTTTTTATTATTTCTCGCATGTTTTTACAGTTATTGACTATTTGTAATTGTTTCATTGCTCTATTGCTATATTGTTTTATTGCTTTAATGATCCTTGGACCTGTTATTCCAATCGCAATTAACGTTTTAACCGTGCTCTTTGCAATAACTTGGCCCAAATTTGAATAATCCGCGCCTTTCTCCGAACCGCCCGCAATAAGTACTATCGGCTCGCCGAATGATTTTATCGCCGCAATCGCTGTATCGGGCGTCGTTGAAAAAGAATCATTGTAATATTTAACACCATCTTTCTCGCCGCAATATTCCAGGCGATGTTCGAGTCCTGGAAATTTCAGCACAACTTTCTTGATTGATTCAACACTTGCTCCGGCAAGATAGCTAGCAGTAATAGCAGCGGAAATATTTTCCAAATTATGTTCTCCGCGGAGTGTTATGTCATAAGTTTCACAGATTTCAATATCTTTCTCTGAAGTACGCAAAATTATTTTGCCAAAATGAGCGCCCCTTCGCTTTTCACCCCATTCGACATATGTTCCCTGATCAACCGATTTTCGGCGGGAAAAATAATAATCGTTCTTGCTCGGTGAAACCGCGGCAAAACCAAACGATGTTAAATAGTCAAGATTAACCACTGTAAAATCATTTTTACTTTGATACCGCACAATATTTTCCTTGGCTTCCACATATTCTTTTTGATTTTTGTGATAATCAAGATGATCAGTTTTGATATCTAAAACAACTGCAATATTCGGGCTTTTTGCAAGATCCTGCAGTTGGAAACTTGAAAGTTCCAAAACTACCCAATCATTTTTGGTAAGTTTGTCTAAAAATTCTATTGGTGGATTGCCGATATTGCCACCCAGATAGACTTTAGACGCTAGACGTTTGACGCTAGAATTTTTAAGAATTTCATAAATAAGAGTGGATGTCGTGCCTTTGCCTTTTGTACCCGTTACACCGATTGTCTTTGCAAGACATAAATCCATGAATAATTTTATCTGAGAAGAAATTTCCACTCCCTTGATTTTTGCTTCAAGCAATTCTGGAGTCAGCGGGGAAATCCCCGGTGTCCTAAAAACTACTTCAAAATCAGTCAGATTTTTTAAGTAATTTTTACCTAATCTGCTCTTTATTTCCAGTTTAGAAAATTTGGATTTCGAATTTAGAATTTGTTTCGAATTTAGGATTTCGAGTTTCGGATTTGCATCACAAATTGTGATGCAATTTGCCTCATGATTAAAAAGCCACTTCAAGAGTGCCTGATTTTCCACCCCAAAACCCAAAATCCCGATCTTAATCCCGCAAAAGCGGGATAGACCGGCTCGCTCATCGCGAGCACAGGTTTTTTTATCTTTGTAATTAATCATATATTCCTAGTGTTAATTATACCAAAATATTCCCTTGATATAAAGGAAAATCTTCATACATATATTACTTTATTAAACCTTCCGAGCTTTTCTTATTTCCAATATTGAGAGCACAAAAAATATCACAAGAAGCAACAAGGTATTAAGCGGGGCAATCCAAAAAGGAAACTCGCGGCCGAATGACTCTAAAATCATAATCATTCCAAGCATGCCGACAGAATACATCGCCCCGTTTTTCAGATAAGCGTATTTGGTAATGGTATTGATGCCGCGAATGGTAAATTCGCGAACTACCAAAGCACCGATGCCGTTGCCGATCAAAATGAGTGGCACGGAAATGGTGAAGGCGAACGCGCCGATGACCCCGTCAACCGAAAACGATGCGTCTAGTACTTCAAGATATATTATTTTGCTCCAGGCGCTAAGACCCGGCTTTAAAAGATCTTTTTCTTTGGCTTCTGCATTCTTCTTGAATCCATCGGTGATAAAAAAAGCAGTTGAGCCGATTGTTGCCGATAGCGCCAGCACCGGATTAACCTTTATTGATAAGTAAATTATCAAAGTTAAGCCAATGGAAGCGATGGCATAAAACCAAATGCTTTGCCGATGGATGAAATTCTCCACAAAAAAAGCGTATTTTTTTTCCTCCAAAAAAAGCCACGAAAGAAACACCAAAAATAAATAAACACCGCCCCCTAAAAGTAAGAGTGGCTTGGACTGATCAACATATTCGGCAATCTTGGGATCGTTAGAAAATACAAATGTAAAAACCTCGGCTGGAGATAATGCGGGATTTGTCATCCAGACAATTAGAAATGGTAATACTCCTCTTATAATAAAAACCGCAAGTAAAAGTCCCCAAACTAAAAAAATCCTCCGGTATTTTTCCGGGAGGGTTTTCAAAACATGAGCATTTATTACCGCGTTATCAATACTGGAGATAACCTCAAATAAAATTAGTCCAAAAACAATTATTACGTATTGCATAATTTATTTACCAAATCTTCGCTCACGGCCAAGATACTGATCGATAATATCTTCAAGAGCTTTTTTGGAAAAATCCGGCCATTTCACTTCGGGAAAAAACCATTCGCTATAGGCCTGCTGGAAAACAAGAAAATTTGAGGTTCTTTGTTCCCCGCTAGTTCGGATAATAATATCAGGTTCGGACGAAAGATATAAATTATCTTTTACGGTTTCAAGAGTGATTTTATCAATTGAAACTTTGCCGTCTTTTACTTTTTCGGCAATTTTTTTGACCATTTCCGCAATTTCTTCCTGCCCGCCGTAGGCGATGCAGAAATTGACAATATAATTTTTATAATTTTTGGTTGCTTCCTCCGCTTTCTTGATTGCATCCTGGAGTTTTTCGGGTAAAAGTGAAATATTGCCGATTACCTTTATTTTTACCTTGTTTGCATGGATTCTTCTGTTTTTTATTACTTTTCTGAAATTTTCGGTAAATAATTCCATTAAAAACTTTACCTCGACCGAAGTTCTTTTAAAATTCTGCATCGAAAAACAATAAAGAGTTAATTCCTTGATATCGAGTTCAATCGCCCAATCGAAAAGTTTTTCGATTGTGCCAAGCCCTGCCCGATGTCCTTCAAATGCCGGAAGACCTCTCTCTTTCGCCCAGCGGCGGTTGCCGTCTAATATCAGGCCGATATGTTTGGGATAATTTTTATTCATACCCAGTATATCAACTTTCAGAGGCAAATGTTATTGCATTTGCCATATTATTTTTTCTAAATATATGTATATTAACATTATTTACTATCATTTACCAGATATTGCCAGTTTACACAACATTAAACCCAGTAGCAGAACATTCGGTTAACTCCGGGGCAAGTTTATATAACTGAAAGTTGTATTACTGGGCATGGGTTAATGATAACAAAAAACTCTTTAATTTAAAAGAGATATAAAAAGTTTATTTTAGACATTAGGAATTAGAAATTAGAAATTTTTAATCATCCTCTTCCCACAAGCGCAATTACTAGCCCAATAACCGCAGCGACAGCAGAAATTACCCAGAATCGCATGGTTACTTTAGTTTCCGGCCAGCCGAGCGCCTGATAGTGATGATGGATAGGCGCCGATAGAAACACTTTTTTACCGCCGCGAAACTTTTTCGAGGCAATTTGAATGATAGTTGAGGCGCCCTCCAAAACCAAAATAATGGCAATAATCGGCAAAACCACCACCGAATTTGTCAAAAACGCCACCACCGCTAGAGTCATTCCAAGCGCCATCGAGCCGGTATCGCCCATAAAAAATCTTGCCGGGTAAATATTGAACCACAGGAAAGCAAGAAGCGCTCCGGCAATACAGCCGCAAAAAGCAGCGAGTTCCACCTTGTCCTGAACCAGCGCAATAATGCTGTAGGCGGTAAAGCATATTGCCATAATCCCGCCCAAAAGCCCGTCGAGACCATCAGTTTGATTGGAAGCAAATGCCGTGCCCACAACCACCAATATAAAAAGCGGAATGTACCACCAGCCGAGCTCAACATTGAAAGGAATACCTACTAAATTTCCACCGGGGATATGGATGGCACTCCAATCAAGTTTTGTATAAAACCACCAGGCGCCGATTGCCCCGATAATCAGATATAAAATTAACTTTGAACGAAAACGCAATCCCCCGCCATGCGGTCCAACACCTTTAATATTCAAATAATCATCAAGAGCGCCAATTACACCCGTAGCAACTAAAACAAATAGCGGCAAATATGTCCCTGCGCGGTTAAGATTAAGCACTAGAGTAATCACCGCAACAGTTATCCATATTAAAAGTCCGCCCATAGTCGGGGTATTTTCTTTGCCTTTGTGCAGGCGATAGAATATCGGGGCTTTTGATTCGTCAAACCCCGTTTCTCTGATTTTTTTGCCCATTTTATATTTATATAGAAAATCCGTGAGAATCGGAGTCCAAATCATCGCAATAATAAAACTTAATCCTGTAAGAAGAAATAACTTGATAAGTCCTTCGATTGGGATGGCAAATTGTTCCATATTAACCTCCAGCCATAAGCTTTAAGTCGTAAGTTTTAAGTATTTTATAGCTTAGGGCTTATTGCTTATGGCTTGTACTATTTTTTCCATTTCCATCGCATGGGAACCCTTAACTAAAATTATATCATTTTTTTTCACATTTTTTTTCATAAAATCTGCTGCTTCCGAAGAATCTATAAACCATTTATCCGCTTCCATCGCTTTAAAAAGCGGTCCAACAGCTATAACTTTATCGGCAATTTTATGAGCGATTTGTCCGATTTCAGCATGTGCTCTTAGGGCAATGCCTCCCAATTCTTTCATGTCGCCCAGAACTGCAATTTTGTTTCCATCGGTTTTTAATTCTTTCAAAGTGTCAAGCGCCGCTTTCATCGAAGTCGGATTTGCATTATAAGTGCTATCAATTATCAGGCATTCATTCACTCCTTCAATAACAATATCTCTGCCTTCAAGCGATTTGTAATCCTTTAAAGAGGCAATTATTGAATCTAAATCAATTTTATAAAAATTTCCGACAGCAACTGCCCCAAGGGCTGCATAAACCTGCTGGACACCGATTGCCGGCACGTTAACCCGTTTTGTTTGATGATTATATTCTAAATCAAACTTTGTTCCAAAATTAGTTATTTGTATGTTTTTTGCCCTGACATTTGCTTTTTCATTTAAGCCAAAATAAATTTTCTCCTTTTTTGTGATTAGACCGATTCTTTGGGTGTATTCATTGTCAGAGTTCAAAATTGCTATTCCATCGTCGGGCAATCCTTTTAAAATTGTCGCTTTTTCGATGGCAATTTTATCAATCGAACCGAAAAATTCCAAATGCGCTTCACCGATATAGGTAAGAACTGCAACTTTCGGCCGAGCAATTTCCAAAAGGTATTTGATATCACCCGGCTTGTCAGCGGCGTATTCTAAAACCAAAAGGGATGTCTTTTTTAATGGATTATATTTGCTAAAATGCGATCGGAAAAATGCTTGCCATAAAACAATCTTCCATTCCCACCATTTTGGACTGCGGTCAAATCCAAGAACCGCAAGCGGCAGTCCGATTTCGTTGTTTAAATTCCCTTCTGATTTCTTGACTTTTCCTTGATACTCTTTACTCTTACTTAAAACTTCATAAATAGCCTCTTTTGAGGAACTTTTGCCGACACTGCCAGTTATCCCGATAATCTCAACGTTTGATTTTGCCAATACCCGTCTGGCGTACCCGGCAAGAATTGATTGCAGCCATTTAATTAAAATATTTTTCATAAAGAATATTTTATCATATTTGTTTTAAATGTCTATAAGTATACACTCTAATTTTCAATTATCAATTTATAATTTAATTCTTCTTGTGATTAATAGTGACTCATTGTGATTCGTAGTGATTTATTGTAATACAATTAGTCACGCGAAGCTAGCCACTATTAGTCACGATGAATCACATTATTTTTAAATGGAAATTGTTAATTTAAAATTATTGAGAAGGCGGTATCTGATAATAATCAAGTAGCCATTTTGCCATTTCACCGAAAGTCGGTGCTGCGGATGATTCTGCCCATTCGGTATTTTTAGGATTCGTTAATCTAACGATCATCGCAAAGCGCGGACTATCTGCCGGAAAAAAACCGGCAAATGATCCAATGTGTCTATCTTCGTAGTATCCTCCTCCTTCAGAAGAAGGCTTGGGAATTTGCGCTGTACCGGTTTTGCCGGCAACTTTATAGCCCGCTACCCCGGCTTGTTTACCATGGCCTCTTTCCACCACGGAAACCATCATCCCGCCCAGCTTTTGAGCGGTATCTTCAGAAACAACTTGCTTGATTTCTTGGGGCTTGATTTCTACCTCTCCCTGCTCTTTACGCACCATTTTTTCCACTACGTATGGTTTCATCAGTTTCCCTTTGTTGGCGATTGCAGAAATAGCATTCAATATTTGCAGCGGCGTTACGGAAATACCTTGGCCAAAAGATATTGTCGCCCGGTTAATATCCCGCCACTTTTTAAGTTCCATGAGATCGCCGGTTGTTTCACCTGTTAAATCGATGTTGGTTTTGAACCCGAAACCGTAATCGGTAAGATATTTATACATTGTATCGTTTCCCAATTGATCTGACACCCAAACCATCGCCACATTGTCAGAATTTTCCAGCACTTGTGTCATGGTTTCCCGGCCGAATGCTTTGTCTTGAGCCGTGTGGATCTCGTATCCCTGAACAACCGTCATGTTGCTGAAAACTTCCTGGGTATCCGGCTCCACTTTTCCCTCGTTCACTGCAAAGGACATGATGATTGGCTTGAATATCGAGCCGGGTTCAAATACGTTCGAAATTACAGGATTTAAAAATAAATTTTGCTGATCAGGGGGAACCTCGTTATATTTATTCGGATTATAATCTGGAAGGGCTACCATTGCCAAAATTTTTCCGGTTTGCGGCTCCATTATCGTGATTGACCCGTCATCGGCCTGAAATTTTTCAATTGCTGCCGCTAATTTTTCGTGAGCCATGTACTCAACATTTCTTTCAATCGTCAAGACCAAGTCGGTGCCGTTTTTAACATCTTCTTCGTTCAAAACGGATATCATTCTCCCGAGAGTATCTTTTTCCCCTTCTATTGTCCCTCCGCGACCCCTTAACTGATCATCATAGAAGGCCTCAACACCATAATTTCCCCGGGATTCAGCGTTCACGAAACCCAGTATGTGGCAAGCAAGACTATCTTCCGGATAGAACCTTACTCCTTCCGGCTCGATAAACACTCCCGCCATCTTTAAATCAACAATCTTGTCGGCAGCTTCTTTTTCAATTCTTTTTTTAATCGGCGGAATATAGGGTTTGTCATTATTGATTTTATCCATTATCTCGCTTTCTTTCATGCCAATAATCGGCGATAAATTTTTTGCAACTTCTTTTTTGTCTTTGATATTTTTGGGAACCAAACTGACATTAAATTTCTCTAAATTGATGGCGATTGGAAACAATTTATCCTCGGCTGTAACATCCTGAGCATATATTGTCCCGCGCCTTGAGGGATTTTGTTCCTTGATATAATATTGATTTTTTGCCAATGCTAAATATTGATTATGCTCAACTATTGATTTCATAAATAATTTGAATGTGATAAATCCCGCAATAAAAAAAATCCCTATTAAAATATAGGTAATTCTTTTGCTGTTCTCATCATTGTTTTTTTCGACGTAAGGCCCGGTCATGCCTTACCTCCCCGCGGTATCTGATTCTTCTTTTGGTGAATAGCTGCTTTCTTTATTCTCCTCAAGATTTCCATTTTCGGTACTTTTCTTAATTTCGTTGATTGATTTAAGGCGCACTGCTTCAACTTCGAGCTGTTTGTTTTCTTTATCCAATTCCACTTTTTTATTTTCCAGTTCTCTGACTTTATAATTATTTGTAGCCGATTGGGTCGATTCAGCCAAATAAAACAAGGTGAGTGCCGCTAAAATTATAATCGCCACAAAACTTAAAGAAAGGGGCCCGAGCTTTAACTCTCGGCCGATTGTCCGCTTTCTTAATCCATTTTCAATTGTGTTTTTATTAGTTATTAACATTTTGATTTTGTATTTCTCCCACTAATCTCATCCACGAACGACACAAATAATTAGTGTTATTAGTGAATAAAATTAGTAGGTGAATTACATTATATCTTCTCAGCCGCACGAAGCTTGGCGCTTCTGGAACGGGAATTTTTAACCACCTCTTCGTTTGAGGCAATTATCGGTTTTTTTGTTAATATCGCTAATTTACTTTTATTTGAACGGAAAAAATTTTTTACAATTCTATCTTCACCAGAATGATATGATATGACGACAATCCTGCCTTTTGGCAGAAGCAACTCGAGTGCTTGAGGCAAAACTTCGTGCAGATTTTCCAACTCGTGGTTAACTTCTATTCTTAATGCTTGAAAAACTGGCGCCAGAATTTTCGGATTTGTTGTTCCGATAATCTCGACTAAATCGCGAGTTGTTTTGACCGGTTTTTTATCCCGCGCGAAAACAATCTTTCGGGCAATATTTCTGTTGCCGCGCACATCGCCATACTCATAAAAGATATTGGCAATTTGTTTTTCAGAATATCGATTAATGATATCTGCCGCAGTATATTGAAGTGACGGATCAAGCCGCATATCAAGCAGGGAATTTGTTAAATAGGATATTCCTTTCTCAGAATTGTCAATTTGCGTTGAGGCTAGTCCCAGATCGAAAAGGATTCCAGAAAATCCTGGGAAATTTTCACTCCCAACAATCTTATCAAGGTGACGGAAATTACGACATATAAAAACGATCCTATCTTTGAATTTTTTAAGCTTTTCTTTGGCCTCATTGATATTTTCCGAATCTTGGTCGATTGCTAAAAGTTTTCCCTTGGGACCGTTTTTTTCAAGTATCATTTCGGCGTGTCCGCCTAAACCCAAAGTGCAATCAATATAATTGCCATTTTTTTTGGGTGCCAGAAATTTAATTACCTCATGAACCATTATGGGTATATGGATACTCGTCATAATAATTCCCAATATTCAATTTCCAATATCTATATTTAATATTTTTTAGATATTAGAAATTGGAAATTAGAAATTTACTGACTGGGCCTTCTGTCCATGCCCTCCCTTGAACAATTTTCCAAGAGAGGGCGGACAAAAGGTTGATTTTTGTTTTTCTAATCCCGCCATAACGTAAAATCGTTATAGGTAGGATTGCCCCTCCTTGAGTTCGTTAGTTCGCCCTGGGCGGACCAACGAGTATAAACAAGGAAATATATTTTTGTTTTTGTACCACTGATTTTGTGTCACTGATAGCACTGATACTTATTGAAATTATATTCTTTCTTATCTGTGTTATCAGTGAATAAAATCTATGGTTAGATTACATAATTATATGCCAAGTTGTGAAAGATGTTCATTGATATCTTCAGTGTTGCTTTCAGATTTATCTTTATATTCATTCCATGATTTTTGGTTCCATATTTCAATGCGATTATAAAGGCCGGCAACCACTGCTTGGCTACCGAGCGCGGCATAATCACGAAGATATGAGGGCAATAATACCCTCCCCTGTTTATCAAACTCAAGTTCCATTGCTCCGGCCAGAACGCTTCTTGAATATGCCCTGGCTTTATTATCGGAAATCGGCAGATTCGATAATTTTTCGGCCAATTTAATCCATTCTTCGCGCGGATAAACAAAAAGACAGTTATCAAGGCCTTTGGTAACAACTGCCCCGTCTGAGAGTTTTGCTCTCATTTTAGCCGGAACGGCCATTCTCCCTTTTGCATCAATTGAATGAGTGTATTCGCCGATAAACATTAATCTTCCTTTATATACAATGAAGGTTAAATCTAAATAATTTTTGTTTTTGTTTTTAGATGATTAGCTACTAATTTGTAATAACCAATTCATCAAATTATGAATAATTATTATTGAGGGTATTATTCGTAATTCGCTGAATTCGTATTTCGTAGGAGGAATTTTGTTAGTTATCCACAAATTTCCAGATTTTCCCCACATTTATCCACAATTCAACACTATCTAACACAATTATACTTTCTGCAACATTTCGTGTCAACTGTGGATAATTATGCCGAGCGAAAAATGAATGAACTACCGCCGGCATAACGCCGGCGGTATCTATCTTGCCAGCTAATCGCTGGCTTTTTCAAATAGGGTGGGATGAGGAAGTTGGTGTGTTCCTTGGTTCTGGATATACTTTTGGATAGC
>Ga0105099_10000339_pt1 | contig 32184 bp, 31 predicted proteins | sample PPLLak3cmMay2015_2_FD_79138 | JGI IMG/M metagenome (GOLD analysis project Ga0105099, IMG submission 79138) | Freshwater sediment microbial communities from Prairie Pothole Lake near Jamestown, North Dakota, USA - PPLs Lake P8 Core (1) Depth... | ecosystem: Environmental > Aquatic > Freshwater >... | reverse complement strand
GTATGCATGGAGCCGAGATTGCCGGAGGAGTGATGATAAATAATGCGGCTTCCATCCAGATGCTTGACGATGGCCTCGGCCCGCAAAGCCTTCTCAACGTTTTTCATGGACGGAGGGCTTCGTTTGTCCTGAATGCCGTCAATCATATCCGGGTTCATGTCTTCGCTGTAGCCCGTTGCGTTGTGATTCATGGAATACAGCGCGACAGAAGGATGATTCTGCGCCGCCCGCACGTAGAACGCCGCATGCTCCGCATAACCGTTGGACCTATCGGCATCGGCCGCTTCCCACTCATAATGGCCGAAATGGGGCTGAGAAAAAGAAATAAGCATGCCGACATCATCCGCCGCCCGCAGGATTTCCGCAAAGCTCACATTCGCGCCCGGCTGGCAGCCGTAATTATGGGTGTACACGAAATTGATTCCGAAGCCCTTCAATCGCAGGAGACTTTCCCTTGCGCTTTCATAAGTAGCGGCGCCGGCCCCGATCTGGGCGTTATCCAGGGGAACAGCGGAGAGAAAGATGCGGCTGCCATTAAGATAAAAATCCCTGCCCTCGATCCATAGCTCGCGAAATCCGAAGCGCACGCGATGACTTTCATCCAATAAATTGCCGCCGGCATCCATAAGTGAAACCTTGAGATTAAACACGTTTTGAGGCGTGTGAATATCCCAAAGTTTCTTCGGCTTCCATTTTTCTTCAAAAGTTATGCGCCCGTATTTCAAATCGCTTCTTTTAAACGGACTGCTTGTAAAATCCTTGACAATCATTCCCTTATCGAAAATCCGGGTCCGCAGCGAATATTGACGATCAGGATTCAGGTTTTGAAGAGTGACGCCGACTGCGACTCTTCCATGGCGCACGGAAGTATCCACTTTGATGTCCGCAACGCTCTCCCCGGAAGGTTCACCTTCAAGATAGACATCGCCGCACAAGCCGCGATGAATTACCGAACCTTTTACCGTTTTGGCGGCATCAGTGTCATTGAATGAAAGCAGCACCCCCTTCAAAGGCATGGCGACTACATACATGCTGAGGACCTGCGTATTTCCCGGCCGCCCCGCCGATGTAATATCAACGTCACCGCCGGGAAACCGGACGTCCCCGACCCGCTTCCCGTCGAGATAAACAGAAGCAAAAGAATTCAGATACGCCAAACGGACGATGATGCGCCTCCCGGTCCAAGCTCCCGGAATGGTGATTTCCCGCTGATACCATGCCGAAACGACCTCGCGCATGTTTTCATTTTGCCAACCCCGATTAACATGGACGGTCTGCGAATCCTTCTGCATATAGTGGCTTTCGCCCGGCCAGCTTCCGGGAACCTTGAAATATCCCCAATTTTCCTGCAAAACGGCATCGGCCTTGACCTGAGCCGGCTGCCAGCGCCACAGCCCGTTGATGCATATCCGCTCGCGCGTCGGCGTCTTTTCTCTGAAAGCCTTCTTTACATCCCATACGGCCTTGACCCCATCAGGCGGTTTCTCCGCCGCCTGCGAGAGATACAAAGGCATCAGGAGAAGTGAAAAAATTAAGATTGCGGGAATGACAAACTTGATTAGACGATGAAATATCTCTAAATGATTGGATTTACTTTGAGATCTTTGCATAACTACTATTTTGGGCTGGTTGCCGGTTTGTATTTGTGCAGGCGATGGCCTATTGCCTGGCAGGCTTCCGGCCGGCAGGCAAAATCCTGTCCATCCTGTTGATCCCGTCTAAAGCCTTGATGAATCGCACCTGCCGCATCTATCCGGTCGGCGTTCCCGGGTACCCCCCACGAGTCACGGAGTTCACGGAGGATTATATTATTAAAAAGACACATCAAAATTGATAAAAAGGTTTCACCACAGAGGTACGGAGAACATATGGTGTGGGGTATAGGATCTTTTAGGGTCAAGGGTTCAGGGTTTAGGGAAAAGAGCCCGATCATGCGGCGGCTACTTCTAATTACTCTCTGTTTTCTAATACCTTTTATCAAATGAATCGTGGGTTCCTATCCAAAACCAAACGTACACATCCTCATCCCTGAAATAAGTGGCTCTGTATCCCATACAGATCGTTACCTCATATACTTTGAACCTGTTGTTCCTTGTTGATCCCACTTGTTTTCTTCTTAATGACGGATGAGATTGATTTTCAAGAAACACTTTGTATTGCTTCCTGGCACTTTCTTTAATATTATCGGGTAAGTTGTTAAAAAGACTCTTAAAGGCCTTTGTCCTTTTCGAATCCATATTTATAATATATCCATATCTTCAGTTTTACCACTCTTGTATTCCGCTATTGATTCAGATACAATATCCTTAAACCTATCGTTGCTATAGAAATCATTATCGGATTCGCTAATATACTCGTTCTCAATTCCAATTTTTATATAACGAACAATTCCTAAAAGCTGATCAATTATAAAATCGGGAAGCCCGTTAATTTCCTTGATTAACACTTCTCTACCACTCATTACGACCTCCTTAGCAAAGGCGATCTATAGCCTTGCTAATTCCAATTATCGCTTATTTTATTTTTATTATCCATAGGGAGAATTTAATTACGGTTAAGTGTACACGGAATAAGGTGATAAAAACGGTCTGCGGTTATCAGTTTATGGCTAACAGATTATAGATTATAAATCAAGATGCTCCTGAAGTATCGAAAGGGCATACAACATCCATGCCTGCAGCAGTTACACAATTGATGGTTATTTTGTGTCCTTTTTATGCCAATTTAAGACATGGAAGTTTTCAAACATTTTGAAATCGTGAGTGTTCCGTGTGATAAGAATCAGTTCATTAACTCTCGTGATTGCCGCAATCTGACCATCAACAAAAGACGGCATCTTCCCCTTTATCGATAGCTTTGACCTCTGTTCTGCATGCCATTCTGCCGCCCGCTCATCATAAGGAAGGATATCCATGTTCCTCCGTACAACATCCTCCAGATATGCTTCGAGCGTCTCCCGTTTACGGGAAACCGGAAGCCGAAAGCATCCATACAGGAGTTCATGCCATACCGGAGCAGCCGTCGCAATTTCATCCTGATGTTTTTCGAGCATTGCCATCACGTATCGGTCGGGATTTGCTTTCACAGCTTCAGACAAAACGTTTGTATCAAGCAGGTATTTTATCACGAAAAGTCAACTTCCCGACCTGAGAAATTATCTCTGATGTTTTCAAAATCTTCCCCTGTAATAAATACGCTTTCTTTTTCCATTTGCTTCCGAAAAGAATTCAATGCACTCCAGTATCCTTCTCTTTTCCGGTTCAGCCTTTGATAATCTTTAATGGACAACAGAACAGCTACAGGCCTTCCATGCCTGGTCAGCTTCACAGCCCGCCCGGTTTCCACGGAGTGGATGATCGATGGCAGCTTGTTTTTGGCATCGACTATTGTATACTGCTCTTCCATGATTCTTACCTCCCTATTTATAAAAATAGTAGCTATATTTATAGCCATTGTCAAGAAAGACTTTGGGAGCGACTCGGTTCATCAAAGTATCAATCTATTGAAAAGCCGGGAATAGGAATGGTGGCCGTTCGTGCAGAGAAACCTTTGAAGAACATCCAATTTTGGCCAAGTACTAAGGAAGGCGATAATTTGAAGCTCCCCGCCGCAGAGCGGTCGGGGAATCTTCACCGTAAGGAATATCATCTGTTTTTAATTTGCTCGCTAACCCCGCCGCAGATCGGTCGGGGAATGCGCTCGCGTTTCGGTTCAACTACAGGAATACATTTAGTTTCCGGATGGACACTAGTTAAGGTTTAAGGTTCCTGATCCGGGCATCGTACATCGTACTTTAAAAATTCGATATTCTAACTTCGATACTCTCGCCCCTTGACACTATCACATGGCCCATCGCCCTCCTTGCCGGCAGGCAACATCCTGTCCATCCTGTTAATCCTGTCTAAAAATCCCGCCCCTTGTTCCTTGCTCGTCACTTGTCTATTCACTATCTCCAAGTCTCTTTCCAAATCGTCTGTTTTGGATTGTTGTTGACATTGATGCATGCTCGTACTACGTTGTAGTACAAATGGAGGTGATCTATGAATCAAACTCTTACCATACGCATACCGGATGAAATGAGAGAAGGGCTGCAGGAATTAAGCAGAAACGAGAACAAACCGGTAAGCGATATCGTGCGCGAATCCTTAAAACGGTATTTAGCTGTTTACCGCTTTAGAAGATTAAGAAATATGGTACTACCGTTTGCAGAAGCTCAGGGACTATTATCTGATGAAGACATCTTTGGCATGATCTCGTGAAAATAATTATCGATACAAACGTGATCATTGCAGCTTTTGCAAGTCGCGGGCTTTGTTGTGCAATTTTCGAGCTATGCCTTGACCGTTGTGAAATTATATTGAGTGAGGAGATACTCAGAGAAGTACTCATGAATTTAAACGGTAAAATCAAGCTCCCTCTACCGCAATGCGAATCAATTGTATCATATTTGAGAGAAAACTGTTTTGTCTCAGAAATCGACGAGTTAGAGACATCGCTATGCAGGGATAAAAATGATGTTCATATATTGGGGCTGGCGCAACGCTCATTGGCAGAATATATCATAACAGGAGACAAAGATTTATTAGATTTGGTCAAGAACAAAGGTGCTAAGATTATAACCCCAAGAGAGTTCTGGACTTTATTGAAAACCCCCTTCCCCGAAACATAGGCCGGCAGGCAACATCCTGTCCATCCCTGGCCCAGACCTGGTTTTTCCAGTATCCAGCATCCCATCGAAGAGTCGCGCCAGGGCGGGCCTGTTGATCCTGTCAAAAACATGCCATTTATCTCCGATCTCTGTGAACTCTGTGAGAGGTTAAGAAAGAATGAATTACCGAAAATCCACCATACAAATTGGCGGACCTACGGGTGAGCCGAAATCGGTTGTAAAGCGGGTGGGGAATAGCTTTAAATATTTTCCAGAAGCTGAAAGTATTGATCTCTTGTCATACCGATGACCTTCATATTATTTTTGATGATAAAGGCCGGAACTTCCTGATATTTGGGAATCACAACGGGTCGTATTGCGCCTGGATATGAATAAATAAGATGATCACCATGGGTTCGGACATACCGGCATCCGGCTGCTTCAAAAATTTTGATCTGGTCCTGGTACGTTGTAGGCTTGATTGCCGGCATCAGATACCGACTTCAAGAGGAGAAAAACTGACCAATTCTTTTCTGGAGAGTAAAACATCATTTACTTCTTCAGTAAATCCGGCATCTTGCAATAGTTGATTGAGGGTGCCCATTTTTCGGCACTCCTCAAAATTGATCGAGATTACCTCCTTCAGGTTTTTTTTAGATTCTTCAATGGATTTACCACATGAAGCTATATCAAGCTCCGGACAGAAGGAAACATACATGTTGCCTTCTTTCCAGATTTCTTCTGTTACTTTTATTTTCATGTTAATTATTCTCCGTTGGAAATTCGCTTTTTACTGCCGCATTTTGTTTATTTATGAGTTTATATTTAGCACAGATGGATGGGAAAAATCAATAATTTGTATCGTTTCGTCTGCATCAAGCTTAAATTTTAATCTGGGTTTCTGATGAACAACTTATTCATGCAAAAAAGTGTCAAGCTCAGATTCGTTCATTTGAGGAATGTTGCGTTTACGAACTAATGACTCCGTAAAGCGATAAAAATCTTCCTGATATCGCTTCTCTTTGGTGATCTCTTTTATTAAGGCCATCTTCTTGTCAAATCTCAATTGATACACTAAATCACGTATCTGACTATAATTTATTTCAATTTCTCTTAGCTTTGGCATTTGAACCTCCACTATGTTGAAGTATAATTATTACGGAAAGTTACTGGTTTATAGTAACCCCTGACACAAAAATTGTCAATTTATAATTATTCCCCAAATTGCTTCTAATAAAATGTTACCCAAAGAGTGATTAAAAAAGTATCGTTGACTCATAATTCGGTGTTACCAGTTTATTTATATTTTGATGTACGTCCCCAAGTCCCGTCCGTCCTCCACTTTATAAAATCCTTGCGGAAGGCAACCGGATAGTATAGGATATGCTTAGAATCCTTGGAATTGCAATCTTGCTTTTACCTTTTAACCATTTTTATGGAGACTATTAAGCGAACAAAGCGGAAACACTAAAAAAGGATCTTGATCTGCTGCCGCCTAAGACGCACAATCTGCTATCATTATGTGATAAAACTGGATTGCTTGTAAAATTTGATGAAAACCAATCTGCATTGTTGGATGTTCTTAACCCATTAAACATTCAGGCACGTTATCCGGAACATAGAGAACGAATTATGAAAACACTTTCCAATGAACGATCTACAGAAATTTTTCTAAAAACCGAGGAGCTTTTCAAATGGATAAAGAAAGAGCTTTTGAAAAAGCAAGACAGTATGTAAATCTTGCGAGCGACATCATACCTCTTCATAAAGCGGTTCTTTTCGGCTCATACGCAAGCGGGAATCCGGATATAGACAGTGACATAGATGTTGGTTTATTTGTGAAAGATATAGATGATGATAGTTACATCGATACCCTATCCAGGCTTCAGTCTATTTGCAGACAAACAGACTTGAGTATTGAGCCACATTTATTCATTTTAGGCGAAGATCGATCAGGATTCGCCGCATGGGTGAACAGCACAGGTATCTTGATCGATATGACGTGAGCCCTTAAAGAATTCATATATAAAATCTTTTCAGCTTCTAAGTGCGCTATCCCCCTGTCTTCTTGTTGTTTCGGTTCAACAGATTATTTACTTGCTTACGGACGCCCCTGATACTTACTCTACAGGAAATCAGTAAATACCTGCCAGTAACCGCCTTTATCTGAGCCGATCCTTTTTATGAGTCCGGCCTCCTTCAATTTGTTGATGTTTTTTCTGATAGCCTCTCTTGACTTGCCTGTGATATCAACTAATTGTGCATAGGTTATTCTGGAATTTTTCAACATATTGTTTAATACAATTTTTTGGAGTTCAGACAACTTTGCAGACAACTTTTCAGACAACTTTATTTCACGATGTATTCGGTCTTCATAATTTTTACGTTTAAATGTAACACTGAACAATTCGCCAATTTCTTCAAATTCGGATGTCGGTTCTTTAGACAAAATCAGGCTGATACCCCTGCCCCATCTTTCAACAAAATGCCCTCGATGGAATATATCAGCAATCAGTTCGTTTCTTCTCTGGGAAACCATCCTGGTTTTGATTTGTTCGATAGACAAGCCGCCGTATAGTCTGCCGGGGTTTCTGATTTCAACACGATCCTTGAAAACGGCAATGTTCACGGAATCATATTTGTTGTAATCTCTATGGCAAAAAGCATTAATAACAGCCTCTCTGAAAGCATCCCTGTCAATTTCCGGCACATCAATTCTATACAAACCATCAAGCTTCATTAAGAATCATCGCGGCATTCAGCAACCGACCGTCTTGAACCGAAACGCGAGCGCATTCCCCGGCCGCTCTGCGGCGGGGTTAGCGAGCAAATTAAAAACAGATGATATTCCTTACGGTGAAGATTCCCCGACCGCTCTGCGGCGGGGAGCTTCAATCAATCCGAGTTTGTTAAGGCTGTTTTCTTTATTGATGTACGGGAGTTTGCAGCTTTTGAGAAACGATTTCAATTTAGAAATTGAGATATCCTTCAAGGCGGCTTTGTCACAGATTTTATTATCCCAGCGCAATATGTCCTTATACTTTCCAATAATCGTCTTTTCGATCTCCTTTGCACTGAGCTTTCGATCCGAATCACCGACCCTGATATAGGCCCTGCCATAAGCGTAATACGGAGCTTCATTACCGTTGAATTCAACATGTATGCAGTCTTTTCCTCTAAGGCTTGTTTTATTGATAGCAGGGAAGATTTTTGGTTCTATCTGGTCACCGATAGCCTTCGATATATCACGGATGGTCTTTTCGTTCACCATTTGACCCACAACAGCGCCGTCATTTTTTATTCCAAAGTAGAGCTCTCCTCTCTGATGCTTGTTTAGAATGGCCGCAATGGATATAATAGCTTCTTTTAGCTCGGATGTTGATCTTTTCAACTCCAGAATTTCCGATTCTTTAAATTGCATAGTTTCACGCAGGATTAATAATGCCTGAATTCCACAGACAATTTACAAGATCTTTTTTGGATCATCTCCAGATTAGTTGGTAATCTGGAGAGGGTTCAAGGGGTCAAGGGTCCAAGGATTCGAGTGACACGAAGTGATGAACGGAAGTGAATAAATGCTGACGAACTATAAAGAATAAAAGGGTTTGGCATAAAGTCATATCAACTGTGCCTGGCAATTTATAAGACAACGAAAATGTTCCCTGAAATTTATGATTTTTCTTTGACTTCACAAATGAGAAGAGCGGCTTTATCGATTCCCGGTAATATTGCGGAAGGGTATGGCGGGAAAACGACCTCTGAATAGATAACAGGCGCGGTATCCAGGAAAATCGTTTTGATCTCCCCAAGCGCTTCGGAAAGAATCATATCCTCTCTTCCCTCGCCTGATTTACATAATCCTGGGCATCATCCCCTCTCCAGATCCCCTTTCCTATTCCGTAAAGATCGTTCCAGTTAAGGGTTACCCCTGATTTTGTCTGAACGGATCGGACCCGTCTGGCAATGCGCTCAATCAAATGAATCTGCTCGGATACGGGCAAATTCATGATTTGGCTTTCTATCTTCTCTAAATTATTCGCGGTCCTCATAAAACTCTCCTCTTTGATACCGGTAAAAGCGTGCTTCCATGAGGACAATATGAGGCTCAGGCAGCCAAAAAGTCAAGATATTTGATTAAATGCCGGTTCCTCTGGAAATCACCGAATTACTGAAAAGAGCTTTGAGCTTAAACCGGCAATGGAGATGATTTACCGAAAACAGCCCTGGGCTGAAACCGGTAATGGGAGTTATGATTCATACTCCCCCTCAGAAATAGAGAGGGGGAGTAGAGTAATGGTAGGGGTGTCATTCCCGCGGAGGCGGACCGTAGGCCGCCTCCGGTGGGGAATCCGGCCTTTATAAAGATTCGCCTGCTTTTCTCCTCCTGTGTACCAGGACAAAACCCGCCGGCATTATTAAAACTATTGCCGCAAATACAAGCGGATACTCAACACAATAAACAACCGGCGCCAGAGTCCATCTCGCAGCCGTTTTAACTGTCTCATGCTTTTCTATGAAAGCGGCGACAGGCGGCGAGTATCTGTAATAACCACTGACGAATACACGCCCAAGTGAATTCGTTAACAGATACCTGTCACGGAATTTTCTGAGAACTTTGATATGCGGGTCAAGACTTGAGCCGTAAGCAGCCGTGGCAATAAAACATCCGCCGCCGCTGTCGGATTTTATATCGCCGGTGGTGTTGGGGTTGGGGTTGCGCGTGTTGTTGGCCGCTTTTGTACCGACGACCACAGGGTCGGTAATAGCGCCTACTGTTGGGTTGCTGTCGCCATCGGAGTTGTCCGCAACGGTGAAGCTGATCGTAAGACCGTCAACTGTAACGCCTGTAATTCCAGTGGTTTGATTTACGGGATGTATCTCCTTCCATCCGTTATTTACTTTGTAGAAAACAGGGTTTGGGGGTAATGACGGATAGGTAATACTGAAATTTGCCGTATTGACCACATCTGTCGCATTAAAGCTTACAACTTTCTGAGCAGTGTAGCCTGAGGGAGCGCCTGCTATTGAATTGGTGACCGTATAGTCCGGAATAGTTGAGTTATTTGAAGTTACAATTGTAGTTGAAGTTCCGTTTCCTGAAAGAGCCACTGTGTTGGGAGAGTTTCCAGCATTGGATGCGATGGTGACAGTCGCCGTCTTTGCCCCCCCCGACTTAGGTGAAAACGTTATACCAAAAGTGCAACTGACGCCCTTTCCTATGCTCTTTCCCGTACAGACGTCGTTTACTTTCTTGAACAGGCCGCTATCTGTGCCTGAAAGACTGATATCGCTTATATCGAGGGCTTCGCCACCGATGTTTGTAATGGTTACCGTCTGCGCGGTAGATGTGCGGTTTTCAGCTACATTGAGGAAAGATATCGATGCAGGCGAAAGCGATATATAGGCGGGCTGTGTGAGATCTCCTGTTCCGCTTACAGCTATATTCGATACTGGTGTAACGGGGTCGTTGGAGGTAATGGAAATATTTGCTTCCTTTTCGCCTTCCGTTAAGGGAGCGAATTGCGCCTCGAACGTGCAGTTTGTCGCTATGTTTCCTCCCGTTATTGGACCGACGATCTGGCCCGAGCAGGCGTCATTTAAAACAATGAACTGAGAAGAATCGGTTCCGGTCGGGGTAATGGTATCGACCTCAAGATATCCACCAGTAGTTGTGACTGTGAATACCTCCGGAGGTGTCTTCGATTCGGGAGAGATGCTTCCAAATTCTTGCACAACCGGTGTTACCACAATCACAGGCGGAGGAAATATATATTCATGCGCCCCAAAATCAGGAGCAGGACCATCCAGCACCTGCATACCATCCGACTTCTTATACAGCCAGATAGATGCTCCATCGTTCCAATTCATTGGAGAAGCCAGGGTTATTGTGTTGGTCGTATAGTTAATGGAGCTTATCCGAACCACATTACCCACAGTACCTATAGCTATCTGGTCCGCTTCTAAAGTGGCCATCGCCAGATCAGACCCCCATGTACCATCCTGGAAATAGCTTGCATCAGCAACTACAAGCGTAATGGAACTTGAACCTGCTCCATTCGCACTTGTAAGGTACGTACCTTGATTTATAGCGGGAGAAGTAACACTCAGTGAAAGATCAGGTTTAAGAAGTGTATAATTTGACCAGACAGTTTCGCCTAATGGTGTAGTTATATCTGGGGCGACAAATAGGGGATCATTGGTATCAGCAAATGGAGAAAACCCCTTCAAATAAGTATTATCCTTAGTGTAATTATTTGATATTATGTTGTTGGACAAATTTGTATCAGACCAAGCGTATATGTCAGGGTAGTACACCGACTGCGTGTATTTGTGTGTTACCGTCCAACTATCATGAAAGAGATTATTTTTAATAACATTACCAGCTATACCACTGGGATTGCCAAACGTAATGCCTGTCCTCCAAGCATCAACTAAATATGTGTCATCTTCATGCACTACTCCGTATGATGACCAGTTATACCCGTTACTTAAAAAGATATTGTTATAAACTCTATTATCGTTGCCTGCACCAACTTCAGTAATGCCGACTAAGGACGAATAAAAAGCTAATCCATACATCGCATTGCCAAACATGGAGTTATAGCGAACTATATTATTTGAATTTGAAAGCACCAAACCTGCTCCGCTACCTCCACTTATAGGGTGAGGTCCGCCATACTGGGCGCCGTAAGCAATAGCATTGCCTTCATACAATGTGTACCCTACATAATCAGCACTGCCACAGGAATAAATAACCCTGTATCCGCATACACCGTTGTCCTGTGAGGCGCAGAAACCATCGTATTTTGAGTCGCTAAACCATCCTTCGTGATGTATGTAGTTCTTTCTAACTACATTATAATATCCTGAGTTCACGGCAAATACATGGTGTCCGCCCGCGTAAATGTGGTTGTACTCTACGGTATTGTTGCTGTTTAATTCATGTGCTGGTTGATTGGTAGTCGTTCCAATACTAAACAGTACACCCAAATCTCCGGTATAGGACAAGGCTCCGTAACCGTGCATAGTACAATGGTGTATCCAGTTATGAGTTGAGTTCCCGCCTATGTCAATAGCCGCAGGATCATAAGAGTATGTAGATGTAATTTGATAAGAGTCTCCAACATCCCAATGTTTATCTGTCCATGCAGCACCGACTAATGTAGTTGGAATAGTTGTTAATGTCGCTACACCACCTGCTCCATCAGATGATTTATCAGTAACATTATATATTCTTCTATAACTATATGACGATAAGTTGTTTACATTATCATAAAGCTCAGTAGTTGATTCTGATTTTGCCGTTCCAGAAAGAAACACATCGGCCCAAGGGTCACGAAACGAAAAAGAGCAGTACGAAATCTCATTGTGGTTAGCATTATTTATATGTAATCCTGCGGACATATTGGAAAAATTTATCTTTGTAACCTTGATATAATTTCTTCCATTTAAATAGATACCTCTACTTGATACACCAGTTATATCAGACGCACCATGAATGGTGACTGTTTCACTCCCATAACCGCTAAAGGTTATCGGATTGCCTGCGCTACCGGAATTTGAAGGAATGATAGCGTTTGTCTTGATCTCATAAGTTCCTCCCCTGAGATAGACCGTGTCGCCTGCAGCGGCGTTGGTATTGGCAGTAGCTAAAGTACAAGGTGTAGAAATGTTAGTACAATCAGCCCATGATGTTCCTCCACCACTTGCAGCAACATAATAAGTTCCAGCGTATGAATACGGCACAAATAGTAAAACAAGAAGGATAATTGACAGTAAGATTGCTTTGCCCTTACGTGTATTTATTTTTTTCATTTTCTGTATTCTCCTTTGCGAGGGAGTACATAATTATGTATTATTTTACCACAGCACTTTTGCTCGTTCACCTTTTCTCATTTCTGGTTCCATTACTGTCGGTTTCTTATTCTATAAATGCCTAATAAATTACTAAAACCTTCTTTTATAATTATATAAGATTTTGCACAAAATAACTTACACTTCAAGCTTTTGCCTATTTTAAGTAATGTAACACAACAAGCATATCCAATTCAAGGCTAAAAGTTGTTTAACGGAACATTAATTTTACCTGCAATTGCTGTAATGGTCTGTACCCTATAAAAATGATCCCAAGCTCATCTGCTAATTTTTTCGTATCATCAGAAGTCCACACATCGTAATCCATCTGTCGAATGGATGAATCAAGTATTCCCGTAATATTATTAAGTTCTTTTGTTTGGAAAGCAATGTGCACTTTAATAATATGGACACCCGGCTTTAATGATCGAAGACGGTTATGATATCTGGCTTTCCAAAAATCAAGGGTCAGGTTTTGCTCTTCCTTATGATAAATACCCATCTGCGTATCTGGAAATACGTATCCCCGTCTTCGCAGGGAAAATAAATTGTTTTTAATAAAGGGCAGCTTGTATCTTCTTCGCCCTGGTAAATGCATGGGGAGCTTATATTTACGTGACAGCTCGACTAAAATGGACAAGAAATCAGGATGGCCGTAGATACTCATGTGGTGGTCTAAATGGCTTGGTTTTAATCCCGTTTCAAGCACTTTTTGGATCTGTGCCTCCATCTCGTTTACCATATCTTTCTTTTTGGCGTGCATTATGAAAGCTTCGTCAGTCGTCCACATAACTCCCTGCGGACTATACAGACTGGGAACATCGGTTTTGGGAAGTACCGTTGGCCCGGAATATTTTTCTCCCCACTCATCGGATGTTAAAGTAAAATGTATCCCCAAATCGATTTCCGGATTTTCCTGCCACAATTTAATCGCCTGTTCAAAATTTGGTGCGGGTACCATAATACTGCCAGTTTTTACCATACCGAATTTCAGAGCCTTGAAACTTGCCTCCGTCACGTCCTTATGCAACCCGATATCGTCTATGTTGACAATAACGAGGATATCTTTGTCAGAATAACCTAATCGCTCGGCAAGTGTTGGAAAACAATGCTGATCTATACGATGCATAGAAGACATATTATGTACGAAATGATTTAATACCTACATTTTTCACATCTTGAATTCCGGAACTTATTTCGAACCAAATAAGTAATGATACGTGAACTTTAAAAATCTTAATTTCCCGTAAAATTCTTTGCCTTTAATTTTTGTCATAATTTCATCCTTTTTAGTAACAGCAGGATTTAGAGGGAATTCAAGCAACTCGGGCCACATATGCTCTATTAAACAAAGATGTGTATTCTTTTTAGTTAATCTATAATTTATATCCACACTGATGAAACATTCCAATAACTTTCTGCAATTGAATGGCAAAAGCGTTTCAAATACGATATCGTATGAACTGACCGCAAGGGTTGACCAATTGCCTAATCTCATTTCCCAATACAGAAGATCCAGGATGTTTATTCCCGAATTAACGGTTTGGTTAGCAGATTTCAGCCACTCGCCGATTGCTCGTTCAGCGGTTCGACTCCCCCTCATTCCCACTACAGTTGCCAATGTTTTTTCATTTACTCTAAAGAAAGGCGGCAACCGATAAAAGCGTTTACCCAGCCCGCCGGCTTCTCCTTGTGCCACGACCATTTCTGTACCAATGCTTTCAAAATATTTTAAAAAGGCATTTGCGTTTTTGCTGTGCAGGTCCTTTGCTCCCGTGACATTCCTTTTAAATATAATCTGAAAATCGTCATCCACTCTATTCGAATGATGGGCGATATGATGTTTCAATCCGTATCGTTCAAGCAATTTTCTCGGAATTTGAATATCCGAACCATTTTCATCGAGATCACCATGTGTATGGGTAAGATAATGAATTTTTTCTCTAAGCATTTTGCATGCTGCCAGTAAAACGCGAGTATCATACCCAGCGGTAACGGTCAATGCCAGATTATATCTTTGGAAGGCACTTTCGAAGGCCCCTTGTAATAATTTCGATGAATATTCGGCAGCTTTTTCAGGTGATATGGTTTCAAGACTTTTTACGGGCCAATATCTTTTTACTTCTCCGCTTTTAAGATCTAAATAATGATTTGGGGTAAGATGATAAATACCTTTGTAAAGTGTGATGTTTCCCGGATACCAGCGGGCTCCTTCATCTCGAATCAAAGGGAGTTTCGAGAGATCTTCCGCCATAGACTGATCTGTTCCAAGTCCAAACTCTTCAGCTATAATGGAAGGTTGTGAACCACACCATAGGTTATTTTTATCATCAGTATAATAAAATATCTGGCGATATCCAGCGGCATCGTTAAATATACGCACTTCATCGTTAATTTTTACAATAAATACAAATCTCCCACACATTGAATCAATGTATTGAAATATATCGTCAGCTACCGATATTTTTTCTGCTACGCTATTAATGATATCTTGATTGTTAAAAGAATGGTTTAACGGGTCAAGAATATATCCTAATAAAATGATCGTATTTTCTTTAAATGTTACCTTCAATACATTTAAGTCCGGATGTACGCTAAGAAAGAACTTATCGTTTATACTGACTCTGTTCCATTTCGGGAAACTTTTTATATAACTGGGTCCTAGTACAAATTGTCGTCGGAATAAGTATTTTTCATTATCCATACAGCAACCCTTTCATAAATTAGCATTACATGCGGTTCAGTAATCTTTCTTGGAGCTTTTGTAGCGGTCTGTACCCTATAAAAGTGATTCCAAGCTCTTCTGCTAATTTTTTTATATCATCAGAGGTCCATACATCGTAATCGATCTGCCGAATAGATGAATCATGCCACCCCATGAGATATTGCAGTTCTTTAGTTTGGAATGCAATGTGCACATTAATATTATGGACGCCCGGTTTTAATGAGCGAAGGTGGTCGTGATATTTCATCTTTCGGAATTCAAGCGATTGATCATCCCCTCCCATCATATAAATACCCTTACGCGTATCCGGAAATATATACCCCTTCCTTCGTAACGACCATACGTTGTTCTTGACAAATGGCAATTTGAATATCTTTCTCTTTGGAACACGCAGGGGAAGATTAAATTTATGAGATAATTCTATAATGATAGGAAATAAATCTGTATGAAATCCGAAGTTCATATGATAATCGATATGACTTGGTTTTAATCCCGTATCGAGCACTTTGTTGATCTGTGCTTCTAGTTCCCTTACGATATCTTTTCGTTTTGAATGCAGCAAAAGCGCTTCTGTGGTCGGCCACATTATTCCTTCCGGATTATACAAACTGGGGACATCAGTTTTGGGGAAAACCGGCGCCCAAGGATATTTTCCCCCCCATTCGCATGTTAAAGTCAAATGCACGCCCAAATCGGTGTCTGGGTTTTCTTTCCACAATTTCATGACATGATCAAAATTAGGGCAAGGAGCCATAATGCTGCCGCTTTTAACCATGCCAAAATTCAGAGCCCTGAAACTTGCTTCCGTCTCATCCTTATGCAAACCGACATCGTCGATGTTGACAATAACGAGAATGTCTTTATCGGAATAGCCCAACTGTGCAACAAGTGATGGGGAAAATTTCTTTTTTATATGGCCGATAATAGACATAATTTTAGCATCTTTCTGTATTATTTTTATTTGTTCATTTCTCGTTTACGTTTCAGCATTGACAGGGGATAGGATGCAAATTCAATAATATTTTTATAACCACCGGGGAAAAGCATCCAGATGAAAAGATAAATTAAGCTTCCCAGGAGCACGGATAATGACATTTGAAATGCTACATGAAAAGATGAGAGGTATTGATAGATTAAGAAAAGCGCAATTCCCATAACAATGCTTGCAATCGCCGGTCTGTATATACTTTTAAGTGTTGATGCAATACCAACAGGAGAACCTTTAAATACGAAAAACAAGGAAAATATCAGGTTTGCTATTGATGAAACTGACCATGAAGCAGCCAGGCCGATTGCTCCCCATCTGATGCCGACTACAAAAGCAATGATGGTTGATAAGGATGTGAACAAACCCCAGAAAAAATATCGCTTAGACTTGCCAGTAGATACCATAATCACTCCAAGCATGACAACAATAGGGGAGATAAAAACTGAAAACGCAAGTAAACGGAAGATGGAAACGGTATCCATCCATTGTGCGCCCAAGGCTATGTAGACGATAGGATGTGAATAGATACAGATATAAACGATTATAGGCATATATAAAAAACAAAGGATTGACAACATTTTTTTAAAATAGTTCAGGTAATTAACAGGATCATTTTGTAAAGCACTGAGTGCCGGAAGAGAGACATACTGCATAGGTTCGAGTAAGGGATTCATGGGAATTGCAGATAACTGTCTTGCTCGTGAATAGAGACCAACCGGCACGGCACCGTAAAATTTGCCAAGTAGAATCGAATCCAAATTATTTGATAAATAATAAAGTATATTATAACCGGTAACATTGCCCCCGAATTTAAGCATTGATTTTACACCGGAATTACGGGCAGGTAAGCTGGGCCGCCAGGTACAGAATGACCAGGCCAATACAGTGACAGTCACTGATCTGCTAATCTCTTTCCAGACCAATGCCCAATACCCGTAATCCAACAAAGCTAATATAATAGCAACAGCCAATCCAACTGCTGTTGATAGTATTCTTACTAAAGCAAAATGATCAAAGCGCATTCTACGCCTGATAAGCGCCATGGGCTGAATGGAAAATCCTGAAAAGATAAAGTTCGAAGATAGTGCAACGGTTATCCAAAGCAAACGCTGATCATTATAAAACCAGGCAATAGCTTTCGCGCAGAGGGCAACCAGAATTGCTATAAATAAACAAATGACCATGTTTAACCAGAAAAGAGTACTTACCTGCTCATGGGTAATCTCCTTTCTCTGAACAACCGCATCACCCAAACCTAGATCTTCAAACTTTTCGATAAAGACAGTGAGCGCGGTCACCATGCCTATTAAACCGAAGTGCTCGGGAATAAGCAGACGCGCCAGGACCATGATAGAAGCTAAACGTAAAACAAACATGATTACCTGGCTTACCGAAGTGATTATTCCACCCCTGATCGCCCGTTGTTTCATATCTCCTTTAAGTTTTTCTGTATCAAAAAAGTTTGTGTAATCTTTAGGTTTCAATTTGAGACCTTTGCACAACTCGCATAATTGTCTGTTTCCATTATCGGTTTAGATTGTGTTCCTGTTTGACAACAGATTTGAAGAAGAAGAGCCACCCGAAAGAGACCTGTAAATGGAGAAAGTGATGATTCAGGTATATTTTGAATCAGAGTCATCAGAATAACACAAAACCAAAAAATGCCCCAATCAGAGTTTTTTATTATTTCCCTATGGGCTTTGCGACTTGAATTCAACAAAAATATTGAGAATAAAATGAGTCCAACAAGGCCATAGTTCAGGATCACGTCGAGATACCCGTTGTGGGCTTCCATTGACCGCATTTCATCAATACGTAAATCACTCCAAAATGCACCAATTCCGTAACCTAAAAGGAAGTTCTGTTTCGCGCAAGGTACGAGTCTATCCCAAAGATCTGCTCTTCCGGTTAGTGTAGAGTCACGATTGAGAACCTCCGAAACGTCAAAAAATGGCAAATGCCCCATAAATGGGGTAATTGTGCCAAAAAGAATTATGAAACCTATAAAGATTGATATTAAATTAGCGTTTAAAACAATATTACGTTTCTTTAACCAATTGAAAATTAGGAGAGTTGCCACGCCGATAACAAGACAGACAAGCGAGGTCGAAGAATACGTTAAAGAATGTTGCGGACCCATGAAAAGATAAAATGCTAATAAAAAAATAAAGACCTCCAAATATGTTTGGTACCATGTGGTTGGCTTCTCAATGCTCCGCCATCTTCTTATGAATGTCCAAACCAAGAAAAACATTGCAAAAACACAAAGAGCTGTCAAAGCGTTCTTATGCGTTCCAACTCCGATCCATGTCAAATCGCCTGACCAAGGTACATATTGTCTCCCCAGATCGCCATAAAATCTGACTACTATGATTGAAAGAGGTATATTAACGTAAACAACTCTTCTGAAGACACTCAGTAATGCTTGGCGCGGCTCAACCTCAGTCCGCACAACAAACGCCATGATTACTGCAGAAATGGTCCATCTAATCCATCGTTTAAATGATACGAACGGCATATCGGACCATAAAACAGTGACCAGCGTAAAGCATATGAGCACCATAAGCCATGAATTATCCTTTATATGATTTGCCCAATTGAAACGCTTTTTTATTAAAATCAGCAGTGCAATGATCAAGAGAACGCTTAATAACAACCTATCCAGGCTATTGCCTTCATCCATTTCACCGCCAGCACCAAACCAAACAGCTATGCTGCCTTTACTGGTAATGAGCAGCATCCAAATAGCCGGAATCCATAGCGCATAAGTTGCTTCAGGATATTGCTTTCGATCCAGCCTAAGCATAAAAAAGATAAAGATGCACGCAAGTATTAGAGGCAATTGTAGCAAATGAAATTCTCCTGTGGTTCTATTTTTGTGAACAATACAAGTGCGAAAATATTTGGTAGAATATTATTATATGATAATTGTTGTTTACGAGAAGACGAACAGGTAAGCCTTATCTATGAAAGTGATATTTTTCCGTAAATAATCAGCCAGATAACATAAAACAAGTAGGAATACATTCACAAAAACAAAAATCAGAACATGATCAATCGTAATAGACGATGAACTAAACCAAAATAATTTTCTAAAAACCTGTAATATGGCAATTTGAGCCAGATATAAAAACAGCGAATATTGACCGAGTTTATCAATGCTATAAGTTACTACTTTGAATGATGCTGTCAGCATACCTAAGGAATGTAGGTTGTAAATAACCAAGATAATATATATAATGAAACCTAATAAGTACGTTCTGGGTTCATATGGAATAACAAGAAACAAAAACAGCATCAAAAACAGAAACCCCATATATCGAATTGATGTGATATAAAGTTTGGGATGTAATTCATTGAAAATGAGACCTGTGAACACTCCCAATATTCCTGTAAGGACACAATTTATATTATGAGTAGTTACATTAATAAAGGACAATAATACAAACACGGAGATTAAAATAAAATATACGGGATATTTGAATTTATGAAGACCAATTAGTGGCGCACAGATGAGAAGAGTATATGCAATCGGCAGCAACACGTTAAAATCTGTAAATTGATTACCGCCACTGAAAAAGATAAGAACAAAATTATCGTAGACTGTTCTTGAATTGAAATGGACGCACTCTTCATTACTTTTAATGAATACATAAATGAGTAGATTGATAATAATATATAACAGTATCAATTTCAGAGCTCTAACGCTCAGTCTTTTGTATACAGCTTCTCTATTGATAATAAATCTTTTGAAATAGATGGTTCCGCACATGAAGCCGGAATAGAAGATAAATGCCCAAGTAACGAAAGAGACGTAAGCAAAGAGTCTATCAAAGGTTGGAAGGAAATAATTGAGTGTATGGTAGACGACCATTGCTATCACTAAAAATCCTTTTGTAAAGTCAATTACATGGTCTCTGTCCTGCAACTTGTTGCTGTAGGTAATGTTGCGCAAAAATACTCCTTATAATAAAATTATTCTTTACGAATCAGGTGTTCCCACACCGGACTCAACAAGAAGAGGTACTCTTTTTCCCTGCCGGGGTGTACCATAACCTCAACCTCTGACGTCTTGGATAAAAAGACGAATTTTTGAAGCTTTGCCAAATCGATCGGCTCCATAGAAAAAAAGGAATCTGTGCATGAGAAGTTCGATGACAACCACCAATCAATGAGGTGCCGATAAAGTCGATTCATGAATTTTTTTTCCCCGCGACTGAAAGTAAAATTTCTTCTTATTTTAATCCCCTTCGGGATCTTTCCGGATAGCAGCACATTCATGCACAAGTGCATATGACGATGCCCATCCAACCGTTGCGGCTCCTTGTGATAAATCCGGGTAAATTCATCCCACTGGGCCTGAAAAACAAAGTCGAAGGCATTACATAAGAATGGGTTATAGAGAATCTGATTCCACTTTCTCGCGTTTAGGTAGGTGGTTACTTTTTGATGGTGTTCTCTAAGTCTTGAAGATGCTGTTGGCCCCGTGAATGGCTCATTGAAATTAAGATGAAGTCCTACCGGTATCTTTGTTTCATGTGCCAGATTCGCTGCCCTTTCCGAATCAGACATAAAGGTCATCGCGCTGGCGGAGTATATCCTCTTCCGGGCGAAACAGGAGAGTATATTGTCCGTTGTTTCTGTATTTAAACCATAGTCATCGGCGTTAATAATGAGCATCTTATTTTGATGATAATTTTGTTGATATCCAATTTTTTGGCGTTCTGATTTTTTTTGCAAAGCCTTTCTATAACTCGTGGATAGTGTATAATGCATCATAATACGCTACTGGACACAAATGGGGTTAAATCAGGTATTTGAACCCACTTATTTTGCGTAAAACCAGAAACGAAAGGATTTGAATCTTTCGAGTAAAAGCCAGTTTAATAATAATGGCAAACTTACACCTGCGATAAATGACAGCGGAATCGCAATAAATGATATTGATTCGGAAAGTGATGATAGCAATGTGCGGTAAACGTTACTCTGTGCGTGTGGATGAAAAATATAAACGATTAACGAATAGCGGCCAACGTATTTGATAAACTGCGTCATTTTGTTATCCATTTTTCCGAGATAAAAAGACAAATATATTAAAATATAAATAGCTGCAAAACTTTCTGTAGTAGAGATAATGAGATGATCATACACACGAACATTTAAATTAATTGTATAATTATAAAAGGAATGACACACTATTACGACCAATAGCATGATAAAAGCTATGGTTCCTTTATTAAATAAATGATCAAGTTTATTCTGCTTTACAAAATAACCACTCATGAAAAATGCAGACGTTACTAGCACAAAATCCAAGCTCCACGGTAAGCCGTATAGGGTAAACTGTTTATCCACTAAAAGTGATTCTTGTGAGTATGAAGGATTTTTGAGAAGACCATTTATCAAGGTAAGATTACCATCGGTCATGAAATAGTTAGTTACAGATATTGGCACTTTAACATTCCAGAATAATTGTATGCCCAGTGCACCAAGAACAAGAAATCCCATAATAAATAATAATTGAAGGCTATTAGAGGATTTTAATAATTTAAAATATCTGAATAAAGCCCAGACAAACAATGTGACAATAAATAAATTTGTTAAGTAAAATAGATGAAACATTTGTTTGGGAAGATTTGGCCCATTACCGTAAATAGTCCAAAATAAATACCACCATACGGATGGGGCGCCTCTAAAGATTACATAGGCTATAATCACTACAACAGATATAAAAATATAAGGTCTTAATAAAGAATTAAAACGCCTGCGGATGTGGTCTCGAAATGATGCATTTGGGTTGAAGAAGTATCCAGAGACTAAACAGAATGATGGGATAGCAAAAGAAGCAATCACAGACACTCCTTTGGGTCCCATTCGATGTAACCAAGGAGCATGGCTCAATACTACAGTCAGTATTGCAAGACCTTTTAATACATCAATCCACAATACTCTTTGTTTGCCTTCGATCATTTTATTATTCCCTTCAATAAAATATCTTACCTTTCGCTAATTTTGAATCGCGTTTCGAATTAATCGCGAAGATTGAGCAACTATAAAATTAGCGAAAGGCAAGTTACCGGGCGTCCCCAAGAAAATGTTTGTCAATCGCTTTTAGTAAGTGACCGAGCCCTTCGAAAATTGATAAAAGCCTTTAATTATTTTGATATCTCATTAAATAGTTTTGATGTAAATGTTACTGTATCTCTAACATCCAAATGCGATGTGTCGGGGCATCGCAGGCTATTTATGATATCTATATCTTTGAAGTGCAGTATTCGCGCCTTCGTTAAAGGAGCGATCGTATCCCAATACTTATCACGTGGAAAATATCTCTCGTCCATATCCCAGTGTTCGTCTGAGGCTGGGAATCGCACGAAGATTACCTTACCATCACGGTTGATAATTTTTTCTACATCGGTATTGATACTTGCTAATTGGTCCTGCAATAGTTGTGTTGAAATACGCGGTAACAATTTCCTGTAATGCCCCTCGGTTTTTATCAGTCGCATAGCTTTGTTTTCGGTGATATCCAATTTTGTATAATCAGCCAAACGCGAACGATCCTCGTAAGTGGTCACATAATTTGGCTCACGCCATTTATTTTTTCGAATTATGTCTCCTGTCACTTTTATCAAGTTTAAATACGGATTAATTATTGTTAAATTTTTCTGTAAAAATGTCGCGATGAGGCGGTTTGCCTCCACATTGAGATTATAAACTCTATGATAATAATCGACATAGGATTGCTGACTTATCTTCTGATCATAACCGAACATCAAACATTCCGATGTTGTTTCCATAATAACCGTACCTGAAAACTTATCATCCTCGGCAAGATCATGCAATGTGGCATTAGCGCATGTGCCGTCTATTGGAAGATTTATAATGTTGTAATCCGGGATGAAACGGCGCAAGGTCGCCATTGAAATATCGGTCTGTATCCGGGATGAGCCAAGCAAAACGATCTCCTTGGGAGATGTGCCTGCTTTGCTTCTCTCCATTGCCCATAAACGTTGATCGTCAACAATGTCGGGTTGATGTCCGTTGATCCGCCAGGCGAATTCGAGCCCGCCAAGCAAAAAAAGGGCGATGAGCAGTCCCAAAAGCCAGCTTTTGCCCCAGCCGCTGTTGTTAGAATTGGAAGTAGATGAATGCACGATCTTCTCCGGAGCAGGTGACAATGATGATCATTAATACAGCCAATACAATACCTCTGAGCCACCAGGGCATTTTCCCAATGATGGCCTCCAGTGAACGTTCCCGCATGATCCAGTGTGAAACAAGGATCGCTGCGGTAATGCTCAGAGTCAGCGGGACGTAAAAATATTTAATCCTGATGGTAGGTGAATCAGGCCCTAAAGTCAGCATGGTCGTAATAATTGTAAACGCCTGTCCGAATGAATCCGCACGAAAAAAAACCCAGGCGAAGGAAACAGCAATGAATGTGATTAACGCAAAAAAAAACTGCACAGGTAATTTCGTCCATACCAGTGAATCGGGCACAATGCTTTTTAGAAATCGCTCTATAACGAGATATAAGCCGTGCAAACCACCCCAGGCAACAAAGGTCCATGAGGCGCCATGCCACAGACCACCGATCAGCATGGTAAGAAAAAGATTAATGTATGTCCTGACATTCCCTTTTCTATTCCCACCTAAAGATATGTAAAGATAGTCTTTCAGCCAACTTGATAATGATATATGCCAGCGACGCCAGAAATCGGAAAAACCGATAGCCGCATAAGGATATTTAAAGTTTTGGGGTAGGGTAAATCCCAGGCAAAGCGCTACACCGATTGCACAGGTGGAATATCCGGCAAAATCAAAAAATATCTGGCCGGTAAAAGCCAGCGTGCCTGTCCATGCACTAATAATGTCCGGTGTTCCCACTTCATTAAATAACATATCGGCTACTGGCGCCAGTAGGCAGTCTGACATAATCACTTTTTCAAATAAGCCAAGAATCAACAGGAAAAATCCCCAGGACACCTTAGCAATATCTATATTTGTAGGATTTTGACATTGCGGCAAGAAGTCAAAAGCTCTTGTGATGGGGCCAATGACTAGTTTGGGGAAGAAGCTGACAAATAGTGCAAAATCCAGGAACGACGGCCAGGCTTGTGCTTTGTGTTTGTAAATATCAAGTGTGTAGGTAAGCGACTGAAACGTGAAAAAAGAAATGCCCAGTGGCAAAACGATGTCTATCTTTAAAGGCTGATACTGAATGGAGAAAAGGCTCATCATCCAGATAAAGTTTTCCATCAAAAAGTTGGCGTATTTAAAAAAGGCCAGCATGCTTAGGTTGACGCAAAGGGCGATGCAAAGAAAGAAACGCCTTTTGCCAATGGTATCAGATGACGCAATGCCTTTACTCGCAAACCAGTCCGCCAGGGTACAGATCAACAAAAGGATGACAAAGGGTGGATGCCAGGCAGCATAGAATAAATAACTGGCAACGAGCACGTTGAATTTCTTGAACTTCCAGTTCAAGGGTGAATAGTGAAGCGTCAGGACCATACCAAAGAAAATGATGAAAGTATAGGAATTGAAAGTCATATCTTTAATTTTTTCGGATTTCTTCAATCCGCAGAATACACCTTGTGAAGAGACTATTCACGGGAATTGAAGAGGGGATTCTCATAATTTTGTGCAGAGAAAAGCTACCGGTAACTTTTCATTCTATTCACTTTAGCAAGCAAGCTTCGACAATGCTGACGAAAGGACATGCCTGTCTTAAAACAAAAAGAACTGAAATAGTTCTCACATAGGTCAAATTGCCCAATATAATTTTTTTCTATACGCGTTGCACCTGCAACGCCTGCTTTAAATTGATATCCGCCGGGATTATTCTTTTTATTAATGCCGCCAAGATCACATTTTCTAAAACCATTATTTTTGTAATATTCGATCATTTTCCAATAAAATCGGTGTGGTGCGAGAGATTTTGATGCATTGTTACCAGTTGCCGATACGAGCGGGATCCCTGTTTCGCCGATCTTTGACCAGCCAAACACAGCCACCAACTCATTTTCAAACTTACAAAACACCAATTTCATCTTCAATTCATTAGGGAGATCGTTATTAATGATCAAATTATTTTCCATGGAACCAAAATCAGCAAATCCTTTTCGTTTTTTCATCTCTCTAACTAAGCTTATCGCAGTATCGTTTAAACTGGCTTCATCGTCTTCAATCAAATCCATATCAATATTCATTGACCGCCTTAAGGTTTTCTTCCATCCTGAACCCATATTTTTTCTTATTTCATCAAGTGATGGCGTTAAATCGACATATATGGTTTTCTGCGGGTCGGGCAACCAAGAAAAGCCTTCATCCTTATATACTCCTATAATTGCATCTTCATTATCATGAATTTGTTTGGGAATAATTCTCAGAAGGTACAAGCGCTTTTTCACGTATTCACTGTATAGGGCTCGCAACATATTTCGCAAAATTTCATAGTCGTTTTTTCCCCCTTTTTTCCTCCATATTGGTCCCCATGATAGATATGCGAAGCCAATTGGCATCAAAGGGAGTTTGGCTGTCCTCAGCTGCGCAATCGAAATAATTTCGTCATTCTTACGCAGGATGAGATGACTCAAACTTTCTTTCTCCCATGATATCGCTCCATAGGACCAAGTCTGGTAAAAAGATGAGTCATTGAATTTACCCAGTAAATTATGCCATGCATTTTTATCTATATTGTCAACTTGATATGTATAACCTTCATCTAACTGTCTCATAACCATTAATTCCATTAAGTAACTGAAAGCCTTCTGATGATATAATTATTACACCTTATGCAATTAACGTTAGCTATCAGGATCGATAACGGATAACAACAAATCCAAAAAATCCGGAAATAACTCCAAAGTTGTATGATAATTTTGCAAGAAAGCGCACATAATAAGCTTTTCCGCAAAAGACAACTAAGGGTAACGGAATGACTGTTAAGATAATCCAGATAAAACTTTTACATAAGAGAAAGAGCTGACTCAGAAGGATGATTATTCTATTGCGAAGTCCCCTATTGTTTTTCTTTCTATCGGTAGGACAAAATTCAGCCTCTTGCTTACGAAGATTCTCGCCAACGCCGCATCCAATTCTGAGGTTCTTTCTGATGTGAAAGATTTTGGTGCAACGCTCTGGTGGTACTGTTTCATACACTACTGCTTCATTGCACCACACAAACGTTTTTCCGTTTTCGTGATGTTTTTTAAAGAATATAGTATCTTCGCCGCCCGTTTTTCCGAATGCGGGATCGAACCAAAGATTTTTATTCTCAAATAGTCTTTTGTTGAGAATAACGTTGCCTGTGCGCGTCTGTCCCCAATGTAAAATCGTGCCTGTTTTGTGCTCAGGCCTTTCGCAAAGCTTGCTTTTAATGAGCCAATCGGGCGTCATTTCAGGATAATGTGGTTTTACAGGTCCGAGTACCGCATCAACGCTGTGTTTCATCAATGTCTTGTAAAGATTCAGAAGCCATGAACCCGTTGGAAGCTCGTCATCGTCAATAAAAGCGATGAAATTGCCCGTAGCGTTTTCTACTGCTTTGTTCCGGGCAAGGGCAATGTTCTGTTCAGATTCGAAGTAATAATCGATTTGTATGGCTGATTTATCCTGCCAGGTATTAACGGTTTCTCTGGCTGATTGATTGGTGTCATTATCGACAACGACAGCTGAATATGTGAACAGATTTTCTGTAACTTGGTACTGCAACTTGCTTAGTAGATTGGAAAGCATCTGCGGCCGTTTGAAGGTACAAATACAGACGGTGATGCGGTTTGTTTCTGACTGCATAAGAGCTTTTATGAATTTAGTTTGGCAATAAGGAGCCCGAGCGCTTTATATGTTGTGGCTTGTGCCCAGTGAATAAGGGGCGTTTTTAATGTGAACATTGGATATTTGGCGTAATAGAAATAACCTGTTTTGTCTTGCATATTATTAATTGCCCACTTGGCGACTTTTAAAGCCAGTTCCAGGGATGTTGGATCATACTCAGAAAAATTGGCCAGGGTCTCTATGGATTGGGATATGCACTGACTGTCGATCGGATAAGCGCGGTTGTGGTAATATTTCGGTCTGCCCGTTGGTTCAATGAAATTATTTTTAAAAAAATCAAAGCCTTTCTTCAGATTGTCTTCGTATTTCTTGTCACCCGTATTTTCGATATAGCACTTGAGAGCGTCCAGATTATATCCCGTGTGAAAATTGTCAATCCAATGCCATGTGGGTCCTTCGCCATAGAACCATGAGCCATCCGGCTGTTGGCGCGTGCAGGAATACTTCATAGCTTCGCCGGCTATTTCAAGAAAACCTTTATTGCCGGTATGTTTGTATGTTTTTGCGAGCATGGCGGCTGCAACCATACTTTGGTTGTGGATGGTACAGCTTCCATCATCCTTAGGTGTGTAGTTTATGCAAAAGCCGGATGATGTCTGATTTCTTGGTACATTTAATATCCAGTTACAAATACTTTCCGCCACTTGCAAATGTTTCTTGTCTTTGGTTATTTCATATGCCTCAAGGAACGCGAATCCGATGAGACTGGTCCATATTGTAATTGGTTCAAATTTTCCCTGTCTGCCACTCCTGCTGGCGAAATCATGTGTTTTGCCCCAGCTATAATCTTTATAACCCGGCGCTTTATTGGTTTTTAACCATTCAAGACACTCAATTGCTTTACGCCTATAATTCTCATCGTTGGTGGTTTTGTATCTGGTAAGATAGCCCCATGCCATATAACCGCGAGCGATAAAAGAGGCTTTGGGTTTTACGCCTAAAATCGGACGGATATTGATCGGGCTGCGCCAGACAAGTTGCTGTAGACAACGATCCAGGAATAAATTTCCGAAGGTGAGCGGTCTCAAATATGATGTCAAGCCGTCAGCCGGATCGTAACCCTTGTAGCTGTGGTCTTCGACCCATTTTTCGACTTTCAGCGCGCTTTCCTTAATATCGCTCACAAATAACTCCCTTCAAATATGTTCTTTTGCCGCAGACAAACACAGATTTTTAACAAATACGATTCATATTAGCCGCAGACAACCGCAGATATTATCGTGCCCTTCGGGCATGTTTAACACAAGCTTTCATATTAGCCGCGGACTAACGCGGACGATCGCAGACATTATCGTCTGTCGACTTGACAGGCGATAAACTATCGTGCCCTTCGGGCAAATCCAACACCATTCTTTTTATTTGAGCTTTCTGATTTTGGAAATTTACTAACAGCCCGACTTTAACACCTGTCGCTTTCAGATAGTTCAATAATTGTGCTTCATGTAATGTACTAATATTTTCAACAGTTTTTAGTTCTATAATGACTTTTCCTTCCACTAATAAATCTGCGATATAGTCCCCGACACTATGACCTTTATATTTGACTTCAATCGGCACTTGATTTTCCGTTTTCAAGCCTCTTTCGCGAAGTTCTATCAACAAGGCATTCTCGTAAACCTTTTCCAGGAAGCCCGGACCGAGAACTCGATTGACCTCATATATAGCACCATTAATCTTATATGTTATGTCGTTTATATCCATAATAATTTGCCGCAGACAAATTCAATTCATATTAGCCGCAGACAGACGCAGACGCTCGCAGATATTATCGTCTAGGCGATAAACTATCGTGCCCTTCGGGCAAATCCAACACTGACGATAAACAATCAAGTCCTTCGGACAGATTTAACTCAAACCTTTTGATGCCAAATATAAACCATGACCCTCGTATTTTATTGTCTTTTATGTCCATAATAATTTGTCTGCGTCGGTCGGCGGCTAAAAATTCTTAAATCTTTAACGCTTTTTTTAATCTCTGCATCTGTTCGCTGCGAATAAATCGTTCAAGCTCTGCCGGAATTGGTTTGTCCATTCCGGTTATGGCGGACCAAATAAACCCCAGCATAATAAGTGACCCGCCTATGATAATTGGTTTTTTCGTCATTTGATAAATGCTTCTGAAAATTTCCCATAAAGGATGATTGCCCAAAAAATAGTCTTTTCTCCCCTGCCTGAACCAGATCATGTTTGCGCTGACGTTGCCGGTTCCCATTGTCCGATGGTGCCGGCATGTTTTATCGGTAAAAGTTCTTGTCTTCCAGCCTTTCATTCTTGCAGTTGTGACGGCCACCCAATCGATACCCCCTCCTTTTATGGGGACATATCCTCCGATCTCTTCGAAACATTTTCGCCGGAACATCTGACAGGCTCCCGAAACATGCTCAATATTTGTAAACCGGTAGTCGTAATGTTTCCCTTCTTCAACAAAAGGAGTTCCGGCTACACCGAGACTTGGATCTTCTTGAAACTTTGAAAGCAGAAACTCAAAATAATCCGGGCCGAAAGAAATATCGGCGTCGAGATTGCCGATAATATCATATTTTAAATCCTTAACTTTTTCATAACCTGCGTTAAAGGCGCTGACCTTTGCGGCGAACTGACGATCCCTGTGTTCAGGCATCCGAATTAGTTCAAGCCAGGAATATTCAATCACATATTTTTTTACAATCTCATCGGTGCGGTCCGTCGAACCATCGCTGACAATCACCCACTTTCGGGGCAAAACAGTTTGCGATATTACAGATTGGATTGTTTGTTCTACATATGCCTCTTCATTACGCGCCGGCGTGATTAGAACGTAGGATAAATTGTTATGATGATTCTGGTTCATTCACCAATTCTCATAAAATCACACTCATAGCCTGCCTCTCGAAGAACCTCATCTGCTGAATATTGAAAAGGGGATACGTTGAATTTTAACAACGCCGGCAAGAAGTCCTCACGGTTCATGCCGGCTATTTCAGCAGCTTTCTCTTGGGAGACGACACCCATCTCATACCACTTTACCGCCGCAGTCAGGCGTATCTCATCTGAAAACTCAACCGGTGTTTTTTTGAGCGCTGAAAATACGCTCAATGGCAGCTTAAGGGTTACTGTCTTGGTTCTCATTTTATGTTTATCCTTCTTCTTGCGACGGCAGCAGGACCTTCTCGATACGGATCTTAGTTTTAACCAGGCCTTAGTTTTTTGTTAAGGAATCGACCAAACTGAAGTATTCCTGTTTCCTTTTTGTCCAATTGTAGTCTTCAACAAACTTCTGGGCATTTTCACGGAGGCGATCACGCAAGGTCTTGTCGCTTCTCAGTGAAAGCATGCATTGCGCAAGATCGTTCGCATCGTCCGGCTTGAAGAATTTCAATATTGAATCATTGAAATAGAACCTGTCGATCTTGGTTTCAGCAACAATCACGGGCACACCGAGAGACATGAATTCCAGTATCTTGGTGCTGAAGGCTTCGCCACCAAAAGGGTCATTGCGCTTGGGGATGATACCCAGGTCGGCATTGGCCATGATTTTTCCGATCTGATCGATCGGCACCGTTTCTTTGATGAAAACCCTGTTTTCCAAACCCAGTTCAGCAATCAGGCGCTCCAGATTTTTTTTCTCCGGACCGCGACCGTAGATATGAAACTCCGCCTCCGGGACCTGATCTTTTATCAAAGAGAAGGACTGAATGGCAATGTCCAATCCCTGATGCCAGCCCAGCGTTCCCGGATAAATCATGACGAACTTTCCGTCATTTCTCTCTCGCGGCCGTTTATAAAAAATGGATTCATCCGGGTAATTCATGATGACCGTGCATTTATCCCTCGCCACAGAACGGGAGAGGATCGTCTTCTCCCAGAGATGATTGGATATAATGACATGGTCGGCGTATTTGCTGGAAAGCCACTCCAGCATCACCAATGCCTTGAACACCATACTCTTTTCATTTTGATTGAATTTGCTTGCATAAAACTCGGGAACGATGTCGTGAATATCCAGGATGATTTTGGCGCCTTGCAGTTTTGAAAAAATTGTAGCGAAGACTTCAAAATCGGGAACGGAGTGAACATGGATCAAATTATATGGTTTTTCCCGATGTTTGTTTGTCAAAAAGATCAAGGAATTAAATAGAAAAGCGGTCAATTTCAGCAAATAGGATAGCTTGCCTTTTTCATCGATCATCCGTTTTTGTATCCGGTAAACCTTGACTCCCCTGATCTCTTCATAACGGGGCGTTCCTTCCTTGCCCAAAGCGATAACATCAACGGCATCACCTCGCTTCACCAGAGCCTCCGCATACCGCATGACCCGGTTGTCCGATTCATAAAAAGAGTAGACGAGCATGCAGGCGTGGAGATGGGGTTTAGGGGTCAGGGGCGATGGGCGAGATGATCGGGTTAAGGGTGTTGAGTTGAGGGGCGAGGTTGTTTTGAGCTCGTGCTTGCAGGCCCAAAAACGTGACATGTCTTTAGGCAGTGCGTGCCAGTACCGGTCTTTGTATTTAGATTGAATGTATTTCAGAAATTCCTCATAATATTCGACGGGATATTCCTCATAATTTGGTGTTTTATCAAAGTTCATATAGTTTGGATGCGTGATGAACAGAGCCATTCCGCCATTTTCAACGATCCAATCCAGCTTTTTCTTCCAGATATCGATATTCTTTTCCTGCATTAGGACAAAGAGAAGAAAATCCTGGGGGAGGGTATAGGGGAGCTCGATGTAACCGTTTGAGGGGAGAGGGTCGAGGGTCGAGGGTCGAGGCTCAGTTGAGGAGGAGCGGCGGTTCGGAACAAAAAAAGGGAAAATGGTGCCCATACCGTCCGGCTGCGGTTCAAAAGGATCAGTATCAAAGGTGGAGGCGTCATATTCAATGTCTAAATCATGAAGCATTTCAAGGTCATGGTACATGCTGGGGCAGCGAAAACCTGCAACACCCCATTCCTTTATATATCGGTTTATTTCACCAGCCTGCTTCTCAAAGATCTTTCTGGACCGGAACAGGTTTTTATCGTGATGCAGGCCGTGTATGCCTATTTCAAATCCGTGATCTGTCAGATATAGGCGCAATGCCGACGGAACAGGGTAATCGCCTGAAACGAAATTAAAAGAAGAGCGGAAACCATAACGTTCTTCGATCT
>Ga0105099_10000338_pt1 | contig 32240 bp, 22 predicted proteins | sample PPLLak3cmMay2015_2_FD_79138 | JGI IMG/M metagenome (GOLD analysis project Ga0105099, IMG submission 79138) | Freshwater sediment microbial communities from Prairie Pothole Lake near Jamestown, North Dakota, USA - PPLs Lake P8 Core (1) Depth... | ecosystem: Environmental > Aquatic > Freshwater >... | reverse complement strand
GTTGACTTAAGGTTATTTAAACGCTAGCAGGGCCTTCGGACTCTGCTAGGTTAATCGGCTTGATTGACCTTCCAGATTCGTAAGAACTGGAAGCGTCAATAGTAAAAATTGTTAAGTCAACGACATTGATGTGTAATACCTTAAATCATCAGTTTTTCAATATAATTTCTTATTCCGAGCTGACGTTAATTAATGATCTCCATCTTTTTCATCAAGAAAGAAGCGTTTAGCTTTTGGCTAATCCCTTTCTTCAGCTTATAGTCAAAAATCAGCTGATCGTTTGTAAGCTCAACCTCAAAGCAGTAGTTGGTAACAATATCGGGGTATTTATTCTCTAACTCTCCAATTACCAAATCGTGCGTAGCAACTATTACTACTGAGTTTTGGCTAATCAACTTCTCCAATAAACCCAAAGAGCCAAGCTGCTTATCTTTGGTATTTGTACCTCGTAGAATTTCATCCAAAACAACCAAAGTTCTTGGATTAGCCTTCACATGGTCGATAATATCCCTAATCCTCAGAAGTTCAGCATAAAAATAGGATTCGTTATTGGATAGCGAATCCTGAATCTTTATGCTCGACATGATATCGCAGGGTGTAAACTCAAAGCTCTTTGCGCATACTGGAGCACCATTCATGGCAAGCATCAGGTTTACAGATAGAGTGCGTAGAAAAGTGCTTTTCCCCGCCATATTCGCCCCTGTAACGATGAGCACTGAGGGTGTGCCTAAAAAATGAATGGTATTATTAACCCGAACGGTTGGGTGTAAAAGCGGATGCCCAATCTCAACGGCCTGAAATGTAAACTCTTTATCGGATATTTTGGGATATACAACCTTATCCTGATTATTGAATGCGTATGCGGCATAGCTGATTAAAGCATCAAACTCGGATAGGGTTGAAAACCATAAAGCGACCACATTTTGATGCAATTTTTTCCATTTAGCCAAACGATAATAAATATGGATATCGAAGAGCAATAAGGAGTTTAAAAAAAACGAAGCGATTATATTCAATCGAATATCGAAGCTATTCAAAAGGTTGAATAATACTTTAAGCGATTGGCTCGCCTTTTTATCCCGATTGGTTAATTTATGCTTAAGTTCAGATAAGAATGATGATTCAAAATCATCGTCCTCAATTAGCTTGATAAGTTTGGCGTATTTCTCAAATGTTTTTGCAGAGCTGCCAAGCTTTGAGTGTGCTTTGCCTATTCGTTTTCTGTTTAACCCAATTATTGAAAGGTTAAGAATAATTGGGACAATAATAGAGTTGACCGAAAAGGAACCAAAGACTACAAGAGCTATCCAAGTAAAACAAATAATTGGAAATATATAGGCTGATATTTGAAGTAATCTGAGCTTTTCATCCTCCTCATTCAACCATGCTTGCAAATTTGAGAGCTCACTCCCATTCTCTGTGATGAACTTACCATAAGCTTGAAAGTTTTGAGCCAGCTCATTCTTGCCCGATAACTCCATAACTGCTTGCTGCTTTTTAACAATAATATCCTCATTAAGCTCTGATGCACAGAGATTTTGAGCAAACCTATCCTTACCAATCCTTGTTGAGCAACGATTTAAGTACTGAAAGAGCGAGCCGTTACCAAAAATATCAAAATCGGCCGCAAGGTGTGGGTTTAAATAATTGTACTCATCGCCTCTATCGTGCTCATGATATCTGTGATCTAAGAAGTTCAACTCATCTTTATTAACCTGAAGTTTATGGTTAAGAAGCTGCTCATGGTAAGCCAAATCCAAATTGCGCTTTACGCAATACAGGAACAACGCCAAGCAGGTAAAAGAGAAGAAAAGGAACAGCATGTTACTTTTAAACTTGATATACAGCACAAAAAATGTGATAACCGAAAGGAACAGGATAAGACGGGCCAAGTAAAATACAAATATCCTTTTCCTTACCTTTTTAATATCGGAATCTAAGTTCAATACATTGCTTGAATAATAATTAAATGCTGTGTCTGGCATAATAAGATTTGATGTTTAAATTATCGCTACTGACCGACTAAAATACTATTAATTAATGAAATACTTAATATTACTACATTCAATGAATAGATCACCCCTGTCTGCCCTGCCTACTAATGGTGCTAACTTAAGGATAAATTTAATGAATATTGAACACCGAACAAGGAATAATGAATGTCGAATTAGTTGATTTACTTCGTAATTCGAAATTCGTTGTTCTATTGTTCATTATTTATTTTTCTTATGTTAGCACCATTACACTGCCTACCCTGCCTGCCGGCAGGCAGGCGGCAGGCAGGATTTTCGGTTTAATGAAAATTACTACAAATAGGTCATCGCTCCGCAGCTTTAAAAAGCAGCATTGCTGTTACCTATTTGTAGAATAGATGATTATATTTCAGCTAGAAGAAGCAGCAGCACTACGACCTATTGAATTTAATTTTTTCTCGGTCAACCGAGCTTATTAGTTTACGGGTTGATGTTTCTATTCCGGCAACCTCCCTATGTGTATTTCCTTTTGACCATTCGACAGATAGGCGAACAGCGGAAGATTTCGTAGCTCTTCAACAACTTTTTGCTTGTTAACATTAACGATTACGATATTCCCCATACCCTTGCCGAATTCTCCTTTGAAGTCGTAGAATCCTGCCATAACCGTTAACCTACCTACACTTATAAGATCTTTATACTTTTTACAGGCAATGTTTACCTGATAATCGAGGTTCTTTTCGATAACATGGGCATGAAGTTTCTCAAAATCACCAATATTTTTATACTCGGTAATAATGGGTTGTAAAAAATCGAGTTCATGCTTAATGCCATAGGTCTCCTCATCGAATCCCTTTAAATACGCCTTAATCGCTCCGCAATCGGAGTGTCCCAGGAATAATAACAAAGGGGTTTTCAGATGGTAAATACCAAAATCAACCGAGCCTTCTGTCGATAAAATCTGGTTGCCAATATTATGAATCGAGAAAACTTTATTGGAAGTATCGGGCATCAAAGCATTCAGAGGCACCCGTGAATCGGAGCATGTAACCAAGGTAATGTAGGGCTTTTGCTCATAGCTTAAACTCTCAAAGTATTCACGCGGATGAGTTTCCTTAAAATAGTTATTGCCCAATATAATATTCGAAATAATTTTTTCTAATTGAAGTCTTTTGAGCTTTTTCGCTGATTTAATTATATCAGGCTCACTTTCGCCAATTGCATTTACAATAACATCGTGAAGGGTGTCGCGCCGGCTCACATGACCTAGTAAATTTTCAATTTTTTCAATCCGTAATATATCACGAACCCCTGAATGCGCTTCAACCACCTTAAATGCAATACCTTTTGCCTGAAGGTTCTGATAAAGTCTCTTAATAAGCCGAGCACCGCTCGAATCGATGGTAGCCGATGAGCTTAGATCGAAGATTACAGTTTTTAACAATGACCCCGACTCTAAAACCTTAGCCCATACCGTTTGGTAAACATTGGCTACATTGAAATAAACCAAAGTTGATTCAACCCTGAATAACAGAACGCCAGGGACCAATTCATTATCAGGGTGACGCTTAATATCGGTATATCTATTTGTACCTGGTATTCGGCCAAGAAAAGCAACGTGAGGGCTCGATACATTCCTAATGATTAGAATCAACGAGAATAGTGCTGCTATGAGAACCCCTTGCAATATTCCAAAAACAATTACGCTAGTCAAAGCGGTCATTGCAATAACAAAATCGAAACGGTTTACCTTAAATAATCGTTTCATCTCTTTAATATCGATCAATCCTTTTATGGCAATAAGTACAATGGCAGCTAAAATTACTACGGGTAGGTTTTTGAGTAACCCTGTTAAAAATAAAAGACAAACCGCGATGCCAACCGATGCAACCACAAGCGAAATTGGCGTTTTGGCTCCCGCCGATTCGTTCACAGCCGATTGCGACAAGCCACCGCTTACCGGATAACCCTGACCCAATGATGTAGCGAGGTTGGCAACACCCAATGCAAGCAATTCTTGGCGCGCATCAATATCGTAACCATTTTTCTGGGCAAGCGTCTTGGCCGCCGAAACGCTCTCGATATAAGCCAAAAGAAAACAGGCAAATGCTAGCGGAAGAATATTACCAATATCGTTAAAATTTAACGATGGAAGATGTAATTTTGGAAGGCCGCTAGGGATAACACCAACCGTTTTAAAACCCATTGCACCAAGCGGGGTAAATGTAATAGCAAGAACAGATAGAGCCACCACCACTATGGCAATTGGTTTACCGGGTAGCCATTTCTCCCCAAAAAACAGTAACAAAATAGACGCAATACCAAATATTAAAACATAGGTATTGGTAGTCGGCAATTGGCTGAAAAGGGTTGTTAAACGGCTAAAGAAGCTTTCGCCACCTCCAGCTACACCAAAAAGTTTGGGCAGCTGGGTTAGCCCAATTGTTATAGCCGCACCAGCTTTGAAACCCACCAATACTGTTTCGCTAATAAAATTAATTATACTACTTAAACGGAGTAAGTATGCCATAACGCTCATACCAGCAAAAAGCAATGCTGATAGCGATGCCAAATCGACCCAACGTTGAACATCACCATTGGAAAGACTGGTAAGCGTAACGCCAATAAGCATTGATATGGCTGAAGTTGGACCAACAGCAAGCTGCTTACCCGTACCAAGCATGGCGTAAAAAAAACCTCCAATTAGATAACCATACACTCCGTATTGCGGGGGTAAACCAGCCAGTGTTGCGTATGCCAATGAAACGGGAATTGCATAAGCGGCCAACGTAAGGCCTGATACCGTATCGCTACCAAAAATTTTAAAAGAATAATCAGCAAGCCATTTAACGGCTGGTATATACTTATGTAATTTCTCTTTTAAAAAGAATTTAATATTCATAAGCAACATTATTGAAATTTCAATTTCCTCATATGGCTAAGAAGTATCTCTAAAAACCTTTTTTTAATTACTCATAACGGCCCTCTCTACTTAATAAAATGGAACTTTTAGAGATGCCCTAAAATAAATTAATTCAACGGATTATGCAAATAGAGAATTTGGTTACATGGCTGTTGTAATTGAACGCAGTAATTCATTAATAGAACCTTTGGAGGAATGCTAGCTTTAAAAATAGATCATAAAATTAATAACACCATCGAAACGTGATAAATCTTCCTTTTCATCCATTTCAATGTTTTCATTGTTCAACTTTAGCTGGTCTATTTTCCCGGTCATCCGACCAACTTTTATACCAACTGAAATATAATCTTCAATGAAATAGTCAATACCCATAACAATATACGTTCCAAAGGTTCTACCCTCAATCTTATTGCTATCCCAATTCACCTTTGCATGATTCACTAATGAAAGATTCCCAAATGATATTCCAGCATTGAGGAAAACGCGATCATTAAAAAGTTCTAATTGGCTTAATAATGAAAAACCGAGAAATCTTATTCTAATGTTATCCTCCAAATGAGATGGGTTAGAGATGGAGTTACTCGTTTTGTATTGGTTAAATTTAATACCAAATCCTAATTCTTTGATAATAAATATATTAACATTCATATCCATAGTAAATCCCAAACGCAAATCATCAATGTATTTTTTTTCAGCTTCCAAAGAACTCTCAGGTGCATCGGCAAGTAAATACCCAATTCCTGCATTAAAATCAACCCTAATCTTTTTGAAATCATTCTTCCCATCCATAGAGGTGTATTCTACATTTGAGGACGGAATAACCTTCTGAGCAGAGTAATCAAAAAAGAAAATACCTGCTATCGCATTTTTCTCTATCTTTTGGGTTATGGTGCTTAAACGGCTATTGGTTATATATTCAACGGTCTCTTCATTTACTTGAGTGATTAACGTTTCATAAAGGTTACCCCCACTTGTTAGGATAAAATCACTGCTAGGAATAATAATTCTTTTACCAATTGGCTTTTTGTTCAAATAAGAAATAACATTCTTTGTATCAATAAATGTTACCCTCTTTACTCCGTCTTTAATCAGCTCAAATTCTACTCTTTCAGGGGTTAATGAAATTAGGTTATTAACATCTATTTGAGTACCATCGCTTCTCTTTATTCTGGGTTTATATGAATACTGAACCTCATTTAGCCGAAAATATTTATCGCTATATAAATCAGCAGTTTCATACCCTAGCCCATTAAAAAGCACACAGAATACGCTGTCTTTACTTACAACTTGCGATTGATTATCACCTAACCTAAAATATACATTACCCCTAGTAATTGAGTCAACCCTGCATTTTATGGTATCAAGTTGCAATCTTGGTACCAAAATCTCGCTGGGTTGATTCTCATAAAGGTTAATCTGGCTTATCTCATGTAAAGGGTACGCATGCATTTTTCCATCGCTAAAGTCCTTAAATGTCACTTTTGCATTTTGTACGCTTATATCGCTGCAATAGGTTGGTTTAATATTATAATCTAATTTTAGAATTATATCCTGCCCTTTAACAATGGTTAGGCTATAAAGAAAGAGTAGTGAGGTTAAGGTAACTTTAATTCTATTCATAAATCGACAGTATAATAGCTCAGCTTTAATGTTACTAATAGTTCATTGCATAAAAAACCTTTCAATTGTTAGTCCACCTAGTGAGTTTGACAAAACATCATCAGCCCTAACAGGTTATTCCACGTATTAGATGGAGCTGTTTTTCTATCCCTCAATTGGTATATATATTTCTGTCAATAAGTTCTCAGGCTTGGTGTTATAAGCAAAATTTAGATATTTTTCAATTGAAGGCAAATCCCTTAGTTTGAAATCAGAAAACAAAACCCAATCTTTATAAATAGAATCATACAACTCATAGATAATCCTAAGAACCTTTATATCTAAATACCACAAACTTGCCTCCAGTTATGGTTTTAACTTTTATTCGTCCCCTGAGTTCACGGACCTAACGCAACAAACTATAATTATTAGCTTCGTGGAGCACCCTTCGGTCGGTTGCCTCCAGCAAGCTCGCAAAGGACGCTCGGTTGAAACTGCCTGACTGACTGCGTCATTCAGGCGGGCTTTCTTACCTACCTGCCGGTAGGCAGGGTAGGCAGGATAGGCAGTTCCTACGATAGTAAAGCTACTAAAAAAGCGTTAAGAACTCCAAATGCATCATCAGCCCAAATGCATTAACTAGCTGTTGTGTAACGTGCTTTTATTTGTTTTCTATTGACTTTGGAAGCATTATTAGGAATGGAATACACTTATCATAATTCAATTCATAATAATTCACTCCCAAATTGATATTGTTATAATATTCCATTTGATGCTCTCTATAATATTTCTCAGAAGATAACTTCCAAAAATCTTTTCCTAATTTCTCTGTAATAAACCATTTTTCTAGTAATCTAACGGCACGACCATTCCCATCTCTAAATGGATGTATATGGGCAAATTTAAGATGAATCAATGAAGCGAAGTAAAATACCTTAGGTTTTGATAAATTCGTTCTTATCAAGACATCTAAATCGTTGAAGAATTCGGTCATAGTTTCTTTAACAAATTCAGGTTCAATGGCAAGGTAAACTAATCCTGACTGCCCGAATACACCCACTTCTTCATTGCGATATTTTCCTTGTTTACTTTTTATTACCAATGTTTTAGAGAGTATTTTGTGACAATGCAAGAAATTTTTTTCATTCAAATCATTTGATTGTGCAAATTCGTAGGCTGCAATTAAGTTTTCAATTTCTTGAATCTCCTTTTTAGGCTTAAATTTTTCCTGTGAAAGTTTATAATTCATGTAAGAATTCAAGTCAATGCTATTTCCTTCAATATTAGATGAATAAACTGCTGAGGCCTGTGTCTTATATCCCAAGTCAGTGCTTTTTTCAGTAAAGTCAAAAGACACTATAAATTTGTTTATTTGATTTCCGATTAAATCGTTATACTGACTAAAATATTTCTCTTCTACAACTCTCATCTGTCTGTTTTTATCTCAAAGATAACAAAATTTGTAATGCACTAAGTAAGTGCCTTTCTTCAGCATGTTACACAACTTGTGTCTATACGCAAGGGCACTATTTGATGTACTCCTAAACTGGCGCACTATATGCAGTTTCCCTGCTTAATACCGATTGTACATTCTAAAAAAGTTTTAGTTGTATCCCCTAACAACGCGATAAACAATTATTAGCCCTAAACGTAATCTTTACGCTGCACCCTTTTTGCTCAATACTTTTAAACCTCAAATTAGCACTGTCAAAAAAACTTGCATCAAATCATAAAACAAATAGATACACGAAACCGCTGTTTCAAATTTTTTAATAATTTTGTATGCTCGAAAAAGTTTTCTTTTTCAAACTATTATCAATCAAAAGTTTAATAATAAAATCATTCTACGATGTCTAACGTAAAACGTGTTTACACCTTTGGAGGCAAAAAAGCCGAAGGTAAGGCAGATATGAAAAATCTGCTTGGTGGTAAGGGCGCCAATCTGGCTGAGATGTGTCTTCTAGGACTACCTGTTCCTGCAGGGTTTACCATTACAACCGAAACTTGTAACGATTACTACGCAAATAACTGCCAACTTCCCGCTGATCTTCTAGAACAAGTATGGAACGCAATGAAAGTGACTGAGGATGTTATGGGTATGAAGTACGGTGACGCAACCAACCCACTTCTTATCAGCTGCCGTTCAGGTGCTCGTAGCTCAATGCCCGGTATGATGGATACCGTGCTTAACGTTGGTTTAAGCTCTGCTACAATCCCTGGTCTTCTAAAGAAAACCAATAACCCACGTTTCGTATGGGACTCATACCGTCGTTTAATCATGATGTACGCCGACGTGGTTATGGAGAAAGCCGAAGGTCTTGAGACCGATGGTAAAGGTATCCGTAAGCAGCTAGACGATATGCTCGATGATTACAAGCATAAAAAAGGGTATAAATCAGATACAGACCTTTCAGCAGATGATCTAAAACTAATCGCTGAAGAGTTTAAAAAACGTGTTAAATCAGCACTTGGTAAAGAGTTCCCCGATGATGCAAAAGAGCAGCTAATCGGTGGTATCATGGCTGTTTTCAAGAGTTGGAATGGTAAGAAAGCCGTTTCATACCGTCGTATCGAAGGTATTCCTGATAATTGGGGTACTGCTGTTAACGTACAGTCAATGGTATTCGGTAACATGGGCGATTCTTCTGCAACTGGTGTTGCTTTCACCCGTAACCCTGCAACTGGCGATAATATCTTCTACGGTGAGTGGTTAGTAAACGCTCAAGGTGAAGACGTAGTTGCTGGTATCCGCACTCCAAACCCACTAAACGACGATACAAAGAACGAGCAAAACAAGCACTTACACAGTATGCAGGAATCAATGCCTGGTACTTATAAGGAACTTGATAATATCCGCAGTATCCTCGAAAAAGCCTACAAAGACATGCTTGATATCGAGTTCACCATTCAGGAAGGAACTCTTTTCATGCTACAGTGCCGCGCTGGTAAACGTACCGGTACTGCTGCTTTGAACATGGCTATGGATATGCTACACGAGAAGTTAATTGACGAGAAAACAGCAGTTATGCGCGTTGATCCAGTTCAATTAGACGAACTATTGCACCCAATCTGCGATCCAGCAGCGGAGAAGAAAGTAAGCCCAATCGTTAAAGGTTTACCTGCTGGTCCTGGCGCTGCTGTTGGTAAAGTTGTATTTACCGCTGAAGATGCAGTTGCTTGGTTCCGTAAAGGTGAAAAGGTTATTCTTCTTCGCGAAGAAACCAACCCAGAGGACGTTGAAGGTATGCGTGCTGCTGAAGGTATCTTAACCGCTCGCGGTGGTATGACCTCACACGCTGCTCTTGTTGCACGTGGTTGGGGTAAATGCTGTATCGTAGGTGCAGGTGGTCTTCATGTTGACGCTGCTTCTAAAACAGCTAAAATTCCAGGTACTTCTGTTGTAATTAAAGAGGGTGATGTTTTAACCCTAAACGGTACAAAAGGACACGTTTACACAGGTGCAATCACATTAATGGATGCAACTGAGAACCCACGTTTCCAAGAATTCATGAGTATTGTTGACAAGTATCGCAAGATGGGTGTTCGCACAAACGCTGAAACTCCTTCTGATGCTAAGATTGCTCGTGATTTTGGTGCTGAAGGTATTGGTCTATTCCGTACCGAGCACATGTTCTACGGAAAAGGTTCAGAACAACCACTATTCTTACTTCGCAAGATGATTCTTAGTGATGGTGAAAAAGAGCGTCGTAACGCATTGGATGAGCTTTTCGCTTTCGTTAAAAAGGATATCAAGGAAACGATGCTAGCCATGGATACATATCCTGTTACCTTCCGTTTGCTTGATCCACCATTACATGAATTCGTACCACAAGGTGCTGAAAAACAAGCTGAACTTGCAAAAGCTCTAGGTATTTCAGCCGCTGCAATTGCAAAACGTGGCGAAGCTCTTCATGAATCGAACCCAATGATGGGACACCGTGGTGTTCGTCTTGGGGTTACATACCCAGAGGTTTCAGAGATGCAGATTCGTGCAATTTTTGAATCAGCAGTTGAACTTCTTAAAGAAGGTCATCAACCACATCCAGAGATCATGGTTCCTGTTACCTGCGATGTATCTGAACTTGATTTCACCAAGAAAATTGCAGATCGCGTTTACGCTGAGGTTTGCGCTAAATTTGGGGTGAAAGAGATTAAGTACAAGTACGGTACGATGATTGAAATTCCACGCGCTTGCTTACTAGCTGATCGCATGGCTAAGACCGCTGAGTTCTTCTCATTCGGTACTAACGACCTTACCCAGATGACATTCGGTTTCAGCCGCGATGATACGGGTGGATTCATGAACGATTATCTTGATAATAAGATTCTTGCATCTGATCCATTCCAGACCATCGATCAGAGTGGTGTTGGTCAGCTAATCGAAATGGCAGTTACTAAAGGTCGTGCTACTCGTAGCGACTTAAAAGTTGGTATCTGCGGTGAACAGGGTGGCGATCCTGCATCGGTTGAGTTCTGCTTTAAGGCAGGATTAACCTATGTAAGCTGCTCTCCTTTCCGTGTTCCTATTGCACGTTTAGCAGCTGCTCAATCAAGCATTAAGTACGGTAAATAGTAATCTACTTTAGATAAACTAAAACCGCCTCCTAAAGGGGCGGTTTTTTTATTTGACTATAATTCAACACGTTATCATTTAATTGTAATCAAGTAATTACTTTATGTAACTTTTAATTGCTTTTATGTAATCTATACATTACATTTGTATCATAATCATAAAAAAATATAATATGAAAACGAAACTACTTCTTCCGAATCAATTCAAGAAAATTGGTTGGTGTCTATTAATTCCTGGATTAATCTTTGGCCTATTAACACTATTCTTTGAGTTGGATTTTGAATTTCTTAAAGTACATGTTTTCTCGATTTATTCGTCAGGCAGTATCTTTGGTCATCCAACATTCTTTGAAATATTAAAGAATAATATTACTGATGAGCTAATAGCCATTCTTATAATTATAGGTGCAATATTTGTTGCTCTCTCTAAAGAGAAGAATGAGGATGAATTTATTCTGAAAAATCGTTTAGATTCGTTGGTCTGGGCAGTTTATATTAACTATGCCATATTACTATTCTGTATAATCTTTTTCTATGATATGGATTTTTTGACAGTTATGATGATCAATATGTTTACTATCCTTATATTTTTCATCATTCGTTTCTACTACGTGCTTTATAAATCAAAAAAAGATATGAGCCATGAAAAATAGCCTAAAGGTCGAAAGAGCGATAAAGAATATCACCCAAGAAGAGCTAGCTAAGCAGATTGGGGTAACCCGACAGGCAATAAATTCAATTGAACTTGGGAAGTACGTTCCATCAACAATACTTGCCCTTAAACTTTCAAGGTACTTTAATAAAGGAGTAAACGAGATATTTACCCTTGAAGAAACTGACTAAGAAAAACTATCACTACTGACCGACTAAATTATTATATAATTCATAAAACACTTAATATTACTACATAATATCATAGGTCACCCCTGCCTACCGGCAGGCAGGCCTTACGGGGCTTGATTTTCTGCTTAATCAAAATTCCTACAAATAGGTCGTCGCTATGCGACTTTAAAAGGCAGCATCGCTACGATCTATTTGTAGAATAGATGATTATATTTTAGTTGGAAGCAGCATCGCTGCGATCTATCGAATTTAGATTTCTTTCTCGGTTAATAATGAAAAACTATATTTATAAGAGATCGTATCTCTTTACTAGTTACTCATCAAACCCAGGCCGAACAAACTCCATAGCCGTTGGGAATGCCTCCAATATCAACCGTTTTACTTTTGTTAATGTTTTCAGGAAATGAAGGATATCATCCTCCAGCGATGTGAAATGCGTAAGTAATGTGCTCCAAGCAGCGATTGATCTATCGATTATTATCAGGGTAACCTTTGCCGATCCTCTCGCATCATCGGTATCGTCATTATCATAAACAAGCGATGCTCTATAGCTTTTAGTTGCAATAAGCATAAAATAATGCTGAATTACCTCAACAGAATCGGCTATAAGCAGGGCATTGGTTTCATTAACATTCTGCTGTAATTCATACCTCTCAAGAATCAGATCACGATGCTGATCAAGCCATTTGACAACATCAAAAGCATAACTTTTAGAGATAATAACCATATCATTGCTAAGCGGTTTTGTAATAAAATTATCATCCTCTTCAACCTGATTAGCCCCATCCTCTATATTTAAATCAAGTTCCTGCATCTTCTCATGAAGCAATTCAATTGTTGCTTTGAATATTGTACTTAACGATTGCCAAAACTGTTCATTCTGAATATCCAGCGCCTCATTGCTAATATCCATTTCCTGCTCAATTTTAAAAACGCTACACCTGGCAGTATGGGTGCATCGCTCGCACCATCTATCGCAATAGTTGTGGATGCCAGAAGTAATATTTTCACCTCCGGCTATTGATTTAATCAGCTGTTTATAGTTTTCCTTGTCGATGCTCATTCCTATCAATATTTTAAATTTTGGGAATTCAATTTTCTAGAATTCCGATCTCTTCGAGAGATCGGAACTCTAAAGGTCTTCTACAAAAAATGAAACCTCACCCCTGCGCTTGGGAGGATATACATAAAATCGTTGGTCATACATTTATTAGCTTTAGCATCAATGAATATGGTGGCATTAAACGATGAGGTGGAGGACAATTTAATGCCTAAAACCTTCTGCTCAACTCCAAGCCTCACCACTGCATCGGGGTAGAAAGCGAGTGTGCCGTTCAGCTTGCGAGTACCCCCCTCGGCCCCAAGGCCAATGTATGGGTTAAGAAAAATGGGGATGTGGAATTTCAGATCGAGCCCATACCGTATGCCCCCCGATTCCCAATTATTAATCTTCTTTAATACGCTACTCGTAAGAACCCCCTCCTTGCCTACCCATACCCCCACTGCAATCTTTTTGAGGATCGAAAAGTCATTGGTGCAAATCTTGCTCAACCGATAGAACTGGACATCAGCACCTGTTGGTTCTAGCAAATCAACACCAAAACCCATGCGCCAACGACCTGTATATTCCTTCTTATCCTGCAACCAATTTGTTTTCTTATGCTGCGAATAAGCGCTAACACCGTTTAATACTAATAGCACCGCTAGAAAAATCCTCGTAAGTTGTATTGTACTAGTCATAACCATTCGTTTTATTTCACCTAGAATTCAACCTTTAATTTAAACTTACCCTCAATCATTCAATGCAGCAATTACATCAATTTCAATCTGATAGCCATAATGCAAGTCTTTAGTTGGTACAATTACCCTTGCCGGTTTATGCTTTCCGAAGAATTGGCTATAAACCTCATTTACTCCTCCCCATAGGCTAATATCAGAGATATAAACGGTAACCTTTACCACCCTTGATTTATTACTATTTGCAGCAATCAGTATTTGCTCAACATTTTTCAATGCCTGCAACGTTTGCTCCTCAATGGAGCCTATCTCCATTGTTTTTCGATCAAGTTCAATCGGTAGCTGACCCGAAACGTAAACAATTCCGTTAAGTACTACTGCCTGTGAATAGTGCCCAGCAGGCATTGGGGCATTCGAAGTGCTAATTATATCCATATTTAATTGGCTTATATTGGCAAGCAAATTATTGAAAATCTTGAGATTTTTAATAGCTTTATAAAAAATATTAGGATTAACCCATGATAATTTAGCAAATGCTTAGAATCATAAAAAACAATTATAGGTACCTTCTAATTCTCTTACTCTTTGCAGATATTACTTTTTCTTTTATTCAGCATTTTCATCTTCCCCTAGAGGGTGATATGGCCTGTATCATTGTGCCCTCCGATGGTTACAAGCAGCTGATGAGCGACCCGTTAGGGTTAAGTGCTTTAAAAGGCGATATATACCCCGGAACTAATCGGTTTTTTGCCCATTGGACTATGGCTACATACTATAAAATTACACCGTTTATCTGCCAATGGGTTATTAACCCAATCGATAGCATATACCTTTCCAATACAATAGCAAAGACAGGCATTCAAATACTAATCATATTACTACTATCCTTTTACATTACACGAACATGGAAGGTTTTTAGCAAAGATTTTTTAATATCGGCAGCTTTAATAACCCCGCTATTCCAAACCTTTGGGTTTAATGCATACATTGGAATTATCGACAAATCTATTACCTACACCTTTTTCTATGCACTACCGCTGACTTTTCTGATGATATTTTTTATCCCTTTCTATTATGCCAGCTCACAAAATCGAAATATTAACCTCAACAAATGGGTTATAACACTTCTAATACCATTCATTATCTTTCTTTCGCTCAATGGACCTCTAATCCCTGCAGTGGTTTTAATAGTATGCCCATTAATTCTACTATTCCGATTTAGAAATAACTATTTAATCTCAAACCAACGAAATAGATGGAGAAGAATTATTGAATCAATTAATGGGATTGACAGAATTGAAATTGGTTTTTTTGTTCTATTTACTCTTACATCCCTTTACTCTATTTATGTTGGGAGGTTTAATGCCGAGAATTTCAATAATATTGTACCCTTGGTGGAACGCTATAAACTTCTAATCAATGGGATATATATTCAGTTTACACATTCAGCTGGCTCTATTCTTCTAGTATTAGCTATTGTGATAAATACTACTGTTATCTGGTTTCAAAAACCGACAGCTGAAACCAAAAGAATTTCAAAAACCCTACAATGGATTATTGTACTATCATTGATTTATACAATTCTTCTACCATTAGGTGGATATAGAGCTTATCGCCCATATATAATTCGCTGGGACTCTTATATGCCAGTAAATCTATGTCTATTCTACTATTATGGGCTAACCTCGCTTTACCTGATAAACAATATTAAACCAAAGCTGAAGTTAGCATACATTACAGGTATTGCAATGTTTCTTCTAGTTTTCACCATTGCCGACAAAACAAACTACTACTCAAGTACATGCGAAAAGGAATCGTTAAAAGTTATTGCAAACTCGCCAGAAAAGCTGGTCCTGATTAACTCTGATTGCTCAATTATGGCATGGGGTAAAACTACTAACCCCGATGATTCGAAGTTTAACACCCAGTATTTACAGTATATTGGAGTGCTAAAGGATGAAAAGCTCTACTATCAGAAATAATTATTTTCTATCATTAACGTGAGTTCGATTTAAGAAATGATAGTAATACTCTAAATTGTAATTTGTTACAAGTTTATCATATGGTATTGGAGTGATGCCTGCCTGCCGGTAGGCAGGGTAGGCAGGGAATAGTGGAATAATGGGGGTTTTTCTAACTTTTTTCATCCCTGTCTGCCGACAGGCAGGCAATATTCCATCATTCCATCATTGGCTACGCCGAACTCGCAAGCTCGGTTCCATTTTTTCCAATAAAGTAAAATACTGATAATATTGCATTTAAATAGTTTCTTATGTCGAACTGACGTTAATTTATGAAATACTTATTACTACATTCAATGTACAGGTCACCCCTGCCTACCGGCCTGCGGCAGGCAGGCCTAACGGAACTTGATTTTCGTTATAATAAGAATTACTACAAATAGGTCATCGCTCTGCGACTTTAAAAAGCAGCATCGCTGCGAACTATTTGTAGAATAGATGATTATATTTTAACTAGAAGCAGCATCGCTGCGACCTATTGAATTTAGATTTTTTTTTCGGTTAATAATGATTGATTTTCTATATAACAATCCCAAGAATCTAATCATTAAGTAAATTTCACCCCAATTACCAATATATCATCCACCTGAGCGTTATAGCCCTGCCACTCCTCAAACTCCTGCTCAAGCATTTCATGCTGCTTAGCCATGGGCTTTTCAGAAATGATAGCGAGCAACTTTTTAAATGGCTTCGCCATGAACTTCCGACCATACTCCCCTCCAAATTGGCTAACATACCCATCGGAGAAAAGGTATATACAATCGTCCTTTTCAAAGTTCAGCTCATTGAGCGTAAACGATTCCTTTTCAGACATATGAATTCCAACAGGCATTTTATCGGCCTTAATCTCGGTAAGTTCCCCATTTCTAATCAGGTATAACGGATTATAGGCTCCTGCGAATTCGAGTTTTCTAGCATCAATATCAATGGTGCAAAGCGCAATATCCATCCCATCCTTCGATTCGCCTTCTTTACCTGTTTGCGAAAGGGTTGATTTTATTGAGTCCCGTAAATGGTTTAGAATCAGGTTCGGCTTAGTCTCATTTCTAACGTTAACAATTTCATTCAGGAATGAGATTCCAAGCATGCTCATAAATGCCCCTGGCACACCATGACCCGTACAATCGGCAGCTGCAATAACAATTTTGCTATCCCTTTTGGTCATCCAATAAAAATCGCCTGAAACGATGTCGCATGGTTTAAACATAATAAAATGCTCGGGGAGGATTGCTTTTACTGAATCTTGAGAAGTCATTACTGCTGTTTGAATTCTCTTAGCATACTCAATACTTTGGGTCATTTCGAGGTTCTGCTTTGAAATATGATCGTTCTGAGCTTCAATTTCATCACGCTGAGCCTCAATCTCCTCCTTCTGCTGCAAAATCTCCTCATTGGTACTCGCAAGTTCATCGCGCTGATGCTGTAAAACCTTATTCTGCTCCTCTATAGTCTTCGTTCTTTCTTGCACCTTTTGCTCTAGTATCAGCTTATCCTTTTGTAGTTGGCGCTCACGAAACCTTACAATTTGAATGAAAATGACAATCACGAGTATCATACAAACACCTAAAAACCAAGGAGTTCTCCACAATGGGGGTTTAACGCTAAATGGTAGAGAATATAGAGCACTCTCATTGCCAAGTACGTCTCTCGCCTTAATCTTTAAGATATACTTCCCGCTAGGGAAATATGGCAAATTTATATCGGCTTTACCACTCCACTCCGACCATACATTCGTTAACCCATCAATGAGGTACTGAAACTCTACCGATCGCTCCTTGATGAACGATGGCGCACCAAATCGAATATTCAGAGCATTATTTGAATAGCTAAGTCTTATATCCTTTAAATCGAGTTTGACTCCATTATTATCGGTTATCTGTTTCAAAAAGAAGGGTAATTCGCAAGAGTCGAGTTCGCTCTTCATCGCCGATATCTTTACGATTTGGCTAAAATCATTCACGAGATACAAGTCGTTATTCCCATTGATGAAAATATCGTTCACCCTATCGAACAAACCCAAATAGTTTACAGCATCTGGAGTTAAAATTCTATCGGAGCCATAAAGTTCCCACTTCCTCCCTACGTTAACCCACGAGTAACCACTTTGCGAATAGATGGTATTAATACTATGGGCAACCATTTGAATTCCATCATCGACTAAAACATCCTTAGCCTGATTGTAGCTGAATACACGATTTGAGGTAAATACCTTAATAACCCCTGAAACCTTTCGAACAACTGGCGATTCAATGGGTGTGTCGGTAGGTGTTAACCTCTTCAGGGTTGATTCTGCACCCGAAACAATGGTAAGGTTATATACATTGAACTCAGTGGTAACAAGTATATTATTATCGGATAGTTCAACCAACGATAGCGGGTACTCGCTATCGAAGGAGTATAATCGCTTTGATTTCCATCCATCGCCCAGCAAAGTAAGCTCCGAGATACCATCGGTAGAACAAACAATTAGGTTTTTGGGATTTATATCGGATGATTTAACGAAAAGGATATACTTACCTGCAATAATTGGTTTTGCCTTACCGCTAATCACTTCGTAAAGCCCTGTACTCGTAGATGCCAATAACTTACCATTGAATACGATTAGCTGTTTACACTTACCATCGACTCCTTGCACTCGTTGATACACATTGCTTACCGTTTGAAGCAAATTGATTTTCTTCTGTGCATTGATTTTATCACCCCTCTCCTTTTTGGTGGTTTCTCCCAAACCTGTAGGTGAATCGATTGATTGGATTTCGGCCTTATCCGATTTACTAAACAAACGGCTAAAAAAGCCTTTCCTCTTCTTTTTAGAATCCTTCTCTTCGGGTTGCGATTTTGTTTCAGCAACGGGTTGTTCAGTAACTCTTGCCATATCATTAACAGCCTTACTCTGCTTTGGCTGCACCACAGGGGCTTCAACCGGGGTATAATTCTTAACCTCAACTAAGCTGAATAATCCTTCGCTTCCCCCTACGTAGAGTGTCCGGTTATACTCTACAACTGATAATATATTCCCACTTATCCCGCTGTAATACTCGTACGATCGTACAGGAATATTCAGGTCAACCCGTGATATCCCCATACCATGGGCTATCCATAATCCTTTATTGCTATCAACCCCTAAAGAAAGAACTTCATCATCGGGTAAACCATTGGAGTAGTTAATAACGGACTCTGTTTCTAGCGATTTAGAGCTAATTATTGAGCAACCACCGATTAGGGTCGAAAGGGCAAAACGATTGGAGTCTATTGATATACCACCATTGGGATAGCTCGCATTAAGGTAGCTCTTATCCTTTAGCGCAAGGGGTTTAAATTGCCAACCATTAAAAAGGAATAGCCTATTAGCCGAAGTTCCAATGTATGTAAAATTGTTATGGTTAAAGGTGAACTTTATGGTTTCTCCCTTTTCGAGGTTTAAGGGTTGCTTGTTCGCCTTCTTATCGTCGAGACGGTAAAGGGAGTTTTTATCTTTAATGATATAGATAATCCCATTCAGCTCGAAAAAATCGGTAATCATCTGAGTTGAATCGGATTCAACGTAAATAGGTTCGGTTTTAACTACATCACCCATAACTATTTTGCAGATATGCTGTGTACCCGAAGTGTAGAGCTCATTATCAATTCTTAAAAACTTGTAATAGATATCAAGGGTCAAATCCTGCACGCTATAATAGTTATAATCGCCCTTCCGATCTTTCTTGAAATACCCAATTTCGGCATCGGTACCAACAAAAAGGTCATTCATTGAGAAGATCGCTATGGGTTTACTAGCGATATTCAACTTTACCCACTCAATCCCATCGAAAGCATATACCCCCTTGCGGTTAAGCACATACATCATATGATCGTTATCGCTCTGGATAACAGACCAATTCTGGTTGCTCATGGTTGACGGAAGCTCGAAATTAGATAGGAACGGAACTCCTTTTTGTGCTATTACAGCTGTAAGACACAGGCTGAAAGCCATAAAAAAGAATATTTTTTTTGATAGTCTGAGAATCATAGCTTATCAATTAATAATATTGTATAAAAATCGTTAAAAGAGTTTATTTATGAAACAATTTGATTGATTTATTGGCTAAAAAAAGCCTAGAATTTTATACTAGGCTTTACAATTCAATTAGATTAAGGGTTATAAAATTTTCATCTCATCAATAAGATTCTTTGCCCCAGCATACTTATCAACCACAAAAAGTACGTATCGAATATCAACAATTATGGTCCGTTGGGTTTCGAGCTCAAAGGAGTAATCGCATGCCATGGCCTCATGATTACCATCGAATGCAATACCAATAAGGTTTCCATTGGCATCAAGGGTAGGACTACCCGAATTACCACCTGTAATATCGTTATCGGTTAAAAAGCACACAGGAACGGTTCCGTCTACCCCATAGCGGCCATAATCCTTTGATTGAAAAAGTGTTTTAAGTTTCACCGGAATATTAAATACATCAACGTTAGGGTTCTCCTTCTCCATAATTCCATCCAAGGTGGTAAATGGCTTGTATTGAACACCATCAGTAGGTTTATACCCTATCACCTTACCATAGGTCAAACGCATGGTTGAGTTGGCATCGGGGTAATGCAACTTACCGCTCTCCATCTCAAGCAGCCCCTTGGTGTAGGCCTGCATAGCTCTTTCGTAATTCGACTTCAGAGGCCTGATGGTTCTAGACAATGAGTCGTATAGCAGATGGCAACTCTGAAAAAGCATAAATACAGGGTCCTTAACGATACTATCAACCACAGGGGTTTTAAGGAATTTCTTCAAATTTTCAGGTGATGTAAAGTAAGAGCGCTTATAGAAGCTCTGCGCATACAGCGGCATCATCTGCCTAATCTGCGGCTGGTTCTTAATGGCTTGAATCATTGGGATACTCGGGCAATCGGAGGTATTATCGAGCAAACTCTTTAGAGCTGTTGAGTATAGCCAAACATCGGGTTCGGCGTGATAATTCTCAAAAATTTTAGGAATACGCTTTTTAATCACTTTTACAGCTTTCTTCACATTCTTTTTGGCAAGCATTGCCGAAAAAAGTTCGTCGCAAGCGTTAATATTATTGCCAACATCAACAGGGTAGCTCAAAATAGCCGATAGTGAGCCCGAAACCTCCTCCCATTTATTCTCGCGATACGCTTTATAGTAATCATTGAGCATCGGGATCGATGAAAGGTATTTGGTGCGCGATGATGGCATACGAGATACCCAAGCCTTTAGGCTATCCTCACGGCTTTGAAGTTTCTCAACAACACCGTATCGAAACATCGACGCAGCTTGCCAAGTATCCTTCTGCCAAAAGTTAACGAGCATATCGTGCTTATCGGTATAGTCAACCTTTATTTTTGCATCCTTTGCCTGAGCCTCTTTTACAATTCTGATAAACTCACCCCAAACAGCATTTTTCCATGGAGCGAGAACATCACGTGCCTGTTTCGCTTCATAGGGGCTAGAATAGCGGTACGTAGTAGCTGGGTATCCGATTATCATGGCAAAATCGCCCTCTTTAACCCCATTCAACGAGATGTTAAGAAATCGCTTGGGAACATATGGAATATTCTTCGTGCTGTATGGTGCAGGTTTTCCATCGGATCCAGTATAAATTCGAAACATGCTAAAATCGCCTGTATGCCTTGGCCAATGCCAATTATCAACATCCCCACCAAAATTACCGATGGATGAGGGAGGTGCTGCAACTAACCGCACATCTAAAAACCGCTCGTAAAGGAACAGGTAAAAATAGTTATGATTGTACATCGATTTTACAATAGCATAGTATTTACCGTTCTGAGTGGATACGCTGGCAAGCGAATCCATCCTATTGTATAGTTTGCTGAAAAAATCGGGGTTCGATAGCTTATCGCTCATCCCATTTAGAATCTTATCAGTAACCTCCTCAACACCAACCAACAGCAATGCCGTTTTCCCTGGAATACTCAGCTCCTCCTTATGGCTCTTCGCAAAAAAACCATCCTTTAAGAGATTCCGTTCAGGTGTGCTGTGCATCTGGATGGCATCAACCCCACAATGGTGATTGGTCAGAAGCAACCCTTTGGCTGAAATTAGCTCGGCGGTACAAGATCCATCATCGAGCTGAACTACAGCATCCTTAATACTTGAATGGTTAATGCTGTATATATCTTCGGCCGTTAGCTTAATCCCCCTCGCCTCCATTTGAGCCATATTCTGGGTGATTAGATTAATTAACCACATCCCCTCATCGGCCATGCTAATATTCCACACGCATAGGAATGATATGATAATCGTTACTTTTTTCATTCTTAAGATTTTAATAAACCATTGATATTCTAAAATTAATAATGATTTTTCTTAGCACAATACTGTTTTTAAAAACTATTTTATCTTGCCAGTGTTGAGGATTAATCGTTTTGGTTATATGTTTTATAAAATAGCCTCATTCTTCATAGATTTTTGAGGAGAATACCATTTATAAGTATTGGACTCGCTTATGAACAAAGAACTTCCCATTGCATAATCGAACCCAATATCTTTTAGCATGTGTTAACAAACGTGGTTTATTTTCGTTCGTTATTTTGTCTTTTAAGTTCCTCAATCTGTTTTTGTTGTTCAATCACATACAAGGTAAGTTCCTCAATTTTTTGAAGAAGTTTATTTTGTATTTCACCAATATTAAAACCATTTTCTATAATTTCTTTAGCCGATGGTATATCTGGTAAATGTTGATTTGTTTTAATAAACTGCTCAACTTCATTTAGTGAACGAAGTTTGTATGAGGCTGTGAATACGTAATCAGCAGGAATAGCTAAATCCACTTTAACTTCTTTAGCATGAATGGTTCCATTTACTGTGAGTTCTGCATCTGGATTTGAAGTGCCTATTCCTACTCTCTTATTATAAAGATTTATGGACAGGGCATCAAAACTCGAAGCTCCTTCATAGGCGACTAAATGACCAGAAGGGTTTCCTGCTCCGTCTAATCTGTAGTTCAACCCTAATCCATAGTAAGCGGAGCTGCTAGCATTTGAGCCTATTCGAATGGCCTCATTTTGATTCCACGCATGTGGGACATCTACATCGAGTTTCGTTTGTGGAATTTTACCAACACCAATATTCTTACTAAATAAATTTATTGATAATGCGTCAAAACTTGAAGCACCTTCATAGGCTACTAAATGACCAGTAGGGCTTCCTGCTCCGTCTAATCTGTAGTTCAGCCCTAATCCATAGTAAGCGGAGCTGCTAGCATTTGAGCCTATTCGAATGGCTTCATTTTGATTACACGCATGTGGGACATCTACATCGAATTTCGTTTGTGGAATTTTACCAACACCAATATTCTTACTAAATAAATTTATTGATAATGCGTCAAAACTTGAATTGCCTTCATAGGCTACTAAATGACCAGTAGGGCTTCCTACACCGTCTAATCTATAGTTTAATCCTAAACCATAGTAAGCAGAGCTGTTAGCATTTGAACCTATTCGAATGGCTTCATTTTGATTCCACGCATGTAGAACATCAACATCAAATTTCGTTTGTGGAATTTTACCTAACCCAACATAACTATTATTTGAGTTATTAATTCCATTTACCCCATTTGGAATAAATAAATTTTGGGATTTTAACATTTGGATAGAACTTATAACCATCAAAAAAATTAATACACTATTTTTCATTATTTTCATTTTTAGTTTATCGTAAATGTATTATAATTGATAATTGACATGTTTACTAACTAATTGATACGTTTAATTATCGTCCTACACCTAAGGCACAAAACGAATAAAAATGATAGTCCAAGAAGCGTAACCCATAGAACCGATAAATTCCATTTCGATTGGCTATAGGTTGATGCGAGCTGCTTAGCGTTGAGATCGCCGCTAAAGTAATCGGCACTCGGAATCCTATTATAGTGCCACTTCCCAATTATTGTGCCCCTATTTATCAGCACTAGCCCTGGGTTTGCCCGAATTACTGTTTTAAGCATAATCCCATCGGCATTCAAGAAGGGGTATGCAGCACCTGTTCTGGCTATAAAAGCATCAATATCGCCTTTAGCAGAATTTGTAACACAGGCAAAACCATATCCTAAACTTTTTGCCTTAAAGTAGAGCTCGTTCAGCCTATCAACCGATTTTCGATTTGATTTATCGAGCCGATATGAAACAACCAAGAAGTAGTAGCTAGGGAATGAAAGAACTTCATCGGTCACCTCGTTTCCTTCGGTAGTTTGAAGGCTAAAACTCTCGATGGGCGGTGTGTAACCCTTTTTAACGAGCTCCGATTTTGCATCAACGTACTTCCAAGTGGTATCCTGCCAAGGGATATTGGTCTCGTTAAACTCCTTAACCTCTCCATCCTTTGTATAGTAAAGGGTGGTTTTATATACATCCGCCGGGGCACCCTCGGGGGTGCTCATCGCCTCAGGAATGTTTACACCAACCCTGTATGGTCTGAAATCGTATAGGGGCAATCGGGTGTATCCGATATATGGAGGTAAAAATGCAATAGCGAATAGAAGAACGAAAAGAACAACCTCCTGTAAAGCCAATTTACTTTGAGAAAGCAGCGTTCTCCACTTTAACAGAACGATTGCAGCCGCAAAAAATACAATATTCTTATAAAAGGTCTCCCAATTCGTCAGCTTAATGGCATCGCCAAAGCAACCGCAATCGTGCACGGGGTTAAATATGGCTAGCACAAAGGTTAGCGGTGTGAAGAATGCCATAAACAGAAAAGCTCCCCATGCGGCCAATCTTAGCCTTACCCCAAATAGTAGCAAAAGTCCTATAAATAGCTCGGCAGCGCATAGCGTAAACGATAGTACCAATGAAAGGGATTCCAAAAAATCGGCATGAAAAGCCTTAAAGTAATCATCGAGTTTATAGGCAAATCCTAGAGGATCAACCCCTTTAACAAAACCCGAAAAGATAAAAAGAAGTGCAAGCAGATAACGGCAAACATTAACCATGTGCTTCATATAGCATCGTTGTTATTAAGTTCCAATAATTGAATCAACCCTCTCCCGAATAAGATGAAATATCGCCTCGGGCTTTAAAACCTTATTCTCCTTATCGTAACAGCTAATCACCTTGAAACATGAATCGTACCCCTCCTGTTTAAGATAGACTTGGCGAACCTTCTCCTGAAATGAAAGATCCTTCTCATGGATATCCTCTTTCCCTTTTAGATATTCGCGATCCTCTCCTTTCCTATTCTCGGTTAGCCGATCAACCGTGAATTGGAATGGTACATCGAGGAAAAGGTTTAAATCGGGGCGAGGAATTTTATAGTAATCGAACTCCAAATCAACAATCCACCCCCTCAACCGAGCCTGATCAGCCTCATCGCTAAGCTTTGCGCACTGAAAGCCAACATTAGAATAGACATACCTATCGAGTATAACCGTTTCGCCCTTTTCGAGCCAACCCTTAATCATATTCGAGGCATCCATCCTATCGCAAGCGTAAAGTAATGCCACTACGTAGGGGTCAACCTGATTCACATCGCCCAATTCACCCCGAAGAAAGCGTGCAATCATCTCGCCAAAGAAGGGCGATTCCATTCTCGGAAAATGCAGGTAGCTGTTCTTAATGCCCCTCTTGCTGAGATATTCCGACAATAAACGAATTTGCGTCGATTTACCCGCTCCATCAAGCCCTTCTATAACGATTAAAGCCATACTCTTATTGGTCTTATGATTCAAATAATACTTTTCAAAGGCTAATTTGAGGTAGAAATAATAAAACTTTAGTATTTTTAAACCGAAATTAGCGAATTGAGCAACTCCAAAATTGCTCTGCAAGATAGAAAAAAATGGAAAAAGTCGTGTCATTATTTCAAGGAAGACAATCATTATTGAGCCATGGAAAACTAATTGATATTTCCAAGCCCTTGATAATGGGCGTAATCAATGTAACCAACGATTCATTCTTCGATGGTAGCCAGTTCCGTTTGAGGTCAAGAATTGCCCGAAGAGCCGAGCAGATACTTACCCAAGGGGGAGCAATCATTGACATTGGGGCATGTTCTACACGCCCAGGATCGATACCCGTTGAAGAGGGACAGGAAATTAAACGTCTAGCGAAGGCTTTATCGGTAATTCGCAAAAATTATCCCGAAGCAATTATTTCTATCGACACCTTTCGGTCGAATGTGGTAAAGGTTATCCATTCAAATTTTGGTATCGATATAGTAAACGATATATCAGCAGGAGAACTAGATGCCCAAATGTTTCAGACCGTTGCCGATCTAAAGCTAACTTATGTTCTTATGCACATGAAAGGCACTCCTTTTAACATGCAAGAGAATCCTAAGTACGAAAATGATATCATTAAGGAGCTATTCGGTTTTTTCACCCTTAGGGTTGAGAAATTAAAGCTAATGGGCGTTAAGGACATGATCATCGATCCTGGCTTTGGCTTCGGTAAAAATGCCGATCACAACTACACCCTTTTAAAGAACCTTGAAGCGTTTAAAATTTTTGAGTTGCCTATTCTTGCCGGATTGTCTCGCAAATCGATGATATATAAAACCCTCGGCACATGCCCTAGTAAAGCGCTAAACGGTACAACCATACTCAACACCATAGCGATACAAAATGGGGCTAAAATATTAAGGGTTCACGATGTAAAGGAGGCAGCAGAGGTGATCAAACTTACTGAATTCTTAAATAGTCAACCTAATATCTTATAGATTTCGTAACATCAAAGATAGCAGTTCTACTATGCAGAGAACTGACAACCGACAACAAAGAACCAACAACTGATACCCAACAATGCTCCAGCTATTCATTTTAACATTTATTCCCTTTAGAGTACTCGATATAATCGATATCTTTTTGGTTGCGTTCCTACTTTATCAGATTTATATGCTTATTAGGGGTACTGTAGCCATAAATATCTTTATAGGAATCTTCGTGCTATACATGATCTGGCTCGTGGTTAAAGTGCTTAACATGGAACTTTTAAGTAGCATTCTAGGTCAGATCATCGGCGTTGGTGTAATTGCCTTAATCATAGTATTTCAACAGGAAATTCGTAGGTTTCTGTTGTACATTGGCACCCGCTACCTATCGAAAAACCGCTTTTCGATTGAGAATTGGCTATTCCCAAAGCAAAAGAATCTTGTAGCCCCTGTTAATATTGAAGCCATTGTAAAGGCCTGCCGAAACATGTCGGAGTCAAAAACAGGTGCGCTTATCGTAATAGCCCGAAAATCGGAGCTGCAATACTACGCCGAAACAGGTGATATCATTGAAGCAGAAACATCGAGCCGATTAATCGAAAATATCTTCTTTAAGAATAGTCCCTTACACGATGGTGCGCTAATCATTATAAATGATAAAATCCGCGCCGTTCGTTGCATCCTTCCGGTTACCGAAAACCTGAATATTCCTGCCCATTTCGGCATGAGGCATCGTGCAGCGCTAGGCATTAGCGAACATACCGATGCGCTAATAGTAGTGGTTTCGGAGGAAACGGGTAAGATCAGCTTTGGGTTTGAAGGTGAAATCAAGTATGGAATTTCGAGCATTGAGCTACGCCAACTGCTTGAGGAATATCTTATTAACGACAATAATCCGCTAAGAGATTAGAGAATCAAATTCTCGCTATTTCTCCTTGCCTTCCATTTCTCTTTAATCCCAATCTTCTTCTCCTTACCATGAATAAGCCTTTCTATATTCTTCTGATGCGTGAAAAGCATAAGAATAGCAAGGATAAATGCAAAGATTACAAGCGATGGGTACTCCGTTCGATATAAAAAAATCAGTACAGCAGGAAAGGTGAATCCTGCAATCATTGAGCTTAACGATACATAACCAAATATCAGAAGGGTTACCACCCAAACCAATAGCACGAATAGCGCACCATAGGGGTGAATTGCAAACACAACGCCCGAAAGAGTTGCAACACCTTTACCGCCTCTAAAGTCTGCCAAAACAGGAAAAATATGACCAATCATGGCTGCAAGCCCGAGGTAAAGCTGAAAGTTAACAAACAGACCTGTTTCAGGGATATAAAAATCGGTGAAGTAGAGAAGCTTAACTGCCGTAAAACCTTTTAGCATATCGATAATAAAAACAAGAATACCAGCCTTTGCCCCAAGGGTTCGCATGGCATTGGTCGCTCCTGCATTCCCACTGCCATAATCCCGCACATCAATTCCATAGAAAAGTTTACCTATCCAAACCGAAGTTGGTATCGATCCTATTAGATAGGCCAACAGGATGATAAGAATCTTATAAAAATCGTCTATTACCACAGTCCCAAATTTTTCGCAAAATAGAGAATAATTTTTCGTGAATCAAAGCGAAAAACAACAAATACTTGAGTTGAGATAATATGTAATAAAAGCAAAAAATATTTAGCCAATTAATACCTGATATATAACATATTGATTTTTTTTAATGATTTTGGAATCATTTAATCATATTTTTCTACTTTTGTCATCGATATGTATATATTTACATATCAAAAAAAATCTTAAAATACTAAATTTTAAATACTTACAAAAAATGAAATCAATTACTAAAATTCTTCTTCTTTGCTTTACAGCAACGCTTATCGTTGCATCATGTAAGAAAGATGACAATGGGCCTGATAAGATAATTGTGAAACTTGGGGCGCAGTCCAATGCAACCATTGGAAGTTTTTATTCGCTCGGTGAGAACAAAGTTTACACCCAAGAATTAGCGGCGGAGAATCAGGATACCATTGATTTTCTATGCTTTTACGAACATGCAGAACCAAATAGAATCAATGATATCACCTTAGCTTCACCTGGGGCAACCATTACAGGTATTTTTACCGGAACAACTGAACCAAATTCATGGACAACAAAAAATTTAACAAAATTCCAAGATCCTTCTACCGAAATAACTATTGAAGAATTCGATTTGCTAGATCAAAATGATGCAACGATTGATAGCTATTTTGATAATACGGTTACCGGAGGAAATAAAAAAGCAAAATTACTAACCGCAGGAGATATATACGCATTCAAAACCTGTGATAACATTTATGGTTTGCTAAAAGTTATCAGTGTTGGTCAAAACCCCGATGGTTACGTTGAGTTTGAGGTTAAGTACAAGAAATAATCAGTCCACTTTACATATTATTGGCTGCATTCTGCTCAACATGCAGATTGCAGCCAATTTATTTTAAATGATATGAAGATAAAAATTCTTGCTTGCACTTTTCTCGGTTTATTGTTCCTCGCAATGGGTTGCAAAAAAGAGGATAAAACAACCATTGAGCCAAAAATAATTCTGAAAAATGGGGCTGATTATTCTATCGATGAACAGCTAGTACCTGTTGGTGGCAAACTCAAATTTGGAATTACGGCATCAGATGGAGGAGCAATCATCACAAATCTTCGAATCCAGCGGATTGCCGATGGTAAACTAATCACAGAGTTGGATAAAGGTTTATACATAAAGAATGGAGGTTTGGACTTTGATTATTCAGCAAACAAATCTTCTGCAAATCAGGAGATTTGGCAATTCTTTGTAATGAACTCCAACCGCGATTCTGCAATCACTACAATTACCATAAACCTTGGTGCTGGATCTGCTTATGGTGAAATATACCACTACCCCTCAATAAAGATAGGTATGCAAAGCAATACCGAATACCCCAACTACCTTGATCTGCACATAGGTACTCTTTTTACTAAAGCCAATGTAACAGGTCATGAGGCAGATGTTGACCTAGTAGGTTTTGTGTACACCACAAGCGGTATTCTCTCTCCTACCCTCTGCTGCCCCGGTTATACTGGAAGCAGTTCGGTTACAGGAAGTGATCGTTACCCCGAAATTGAAGCATGGAGCGTTAAACGATTAACCCAATACGATTATTTCTCCTCCGACAACAATCTTGTTAATCCGGTAAAATTCAATCAAGCAGCGAATGATAGCTTGCTTGTTGCATCTTATAAGCCAGAAAGTGTAAGCGGGCTTTGTAAGTACTGTAACGCTGGAAAAATAATTCCATTTAGAACCGAAGATGGTAAGTACGGCTTAGCTCGCGTTATTCACGCAGACTTAGCCAATGGTGGATACATGGAGTTAGATGTAAAAATTCAGAAATAGTAACAATCATGAAATTCAAACTACTTATTATTCTTTTTCTCCCCTTTTTAACAAATGGTCAAAGTTTATCAGGGTTTATTAAGGATTCAGAAACCGGATTACCCTTAGCAGGTGTCAATGTAATTATCCATGAGCGAGGAGCTGTAACTGATGCAAATGGATTCTTCAAACTTGACATAAACCCAACAGGAAAACAAACGGTTACTTTCTCTAGCATTGGCTATAAAAAGCAAAACAAGACTATAACTATTTCTGCGAATGAAAATATCACCATAGAGATTCAAATGGTTAAAGATGAGGTTTACATTGATGAATTGGTGGTAGCAGCAACCCGAACCGAAAACCGCATAAGTCAGATTCCAGGTAGAATAAATATGATTTCAGCTGAACGAATCTCGATGGTTGCAGCCCAAAACATTGATGAATATCTTCAACTTCTACCAGGGGTTCAGGTAAGCCGCTCGTTTGGCATCTTCTCCACAAAATCATCGGTAACCATGCGCGGGTTAAGCGGAAACGAGCAGGCTCGCACCCTTGTACTACTCGATGGAATACCCGTGAATAAAGCCGATGGTGGTTCTGTTAACTGGAACCTAATCTCAACCAATGCCATTGAACGGATTGAGGTTGTTAAAGGCCCTGGCTCTGCCCTTTACGGGGGTAATGCAATGGGAGGTATCATCAACGTTGTTACTCAAAAACCGTCTAAAGAAATTCAGGGTGATGTTACGGCTGAATACGGAACCTTTAACACAAAAATTGTAAGGCTTAACCTCGCAGGTAAATTTGGGGAAGAGGTAAACAAGGGCTTCTACTGGACAACCAACGGCTTTTACCAGAAGAGCGATGGCTATATCACCCAGTCAGAAGCGGATAGGAATATCAACCCATTCATCATTAAATCTAATGTGGATGAGAAAGCCCTAAATTTTAAGGTTGGTTACAATAACTCCGAGAAGTTTAATGCAGAGGTCAACCTAAGTATCTACGATGGGATAAGAGGAACAGGCGAAAAGGTTTACCAACCCAATGGTAATGAAACGGAATATCTCACCTATCAATTAAGAACAAACCTTAATGGTAAAATTGGTGGTTTAAAGTGGAACACATCTCTTTTTTACATAGATGAGCACTACATGAAGGTTAACGAGAGTAAGAAGGATGATTATACTTGGTATAACGTAACCTCCATTCGCAGAGATTTAGGGTTGCTCTCAAGTGCCAACTATTCAGTAGGTAAACAATCGTTAACCGCAGGTTTCGACATTCGTAATGGGCAGGTTGATGCATCGGATATCTACTATACATCAACCGATAAGGTTGATAATAATGGGAAAATGAACTTTTACGGGTTTTATGCTCAGGATGATTACTCCGTTACAGAAAAATTCAAACTCCTTGTTGGTGTTCGTTATGATTTAGCAACGTTTTACGATGGAAAGTTTAAAACCTATCACCCATCAGCCGAATCAACATTCCTTAGAGATTATGAGTTCTCGGGATTGGATGATGTTCAATGGGGAGCTTTTAGCCCTCGTATATCACTACAATACCGCCCGAATGACAACTTTAGAGTTTATGGAGGTTACAGCCGAGGATTCAGACCATCGGTGCTTGATGACCTTTGCCGCACAGGGCGAGTAAAAGGAGGAATGAAAGTTGCTAACCCTAATCTTGACCCTGAATACCTCGACAACTTTGAAGCTGGAGTCGATTACTCACCTTTAAAGGCTTTGAAACTATCCACAAGTTTATTCTACTCTATTGGGAGCGATTTTCTTTACTACGTTTCAACAGGCGACAGCATTGATATGGGGTTTGGCGATAGACCGATTATGGTTCGCTCAAACATCTCCAATGTAAATATCTACGGAGCCGAATTTGACATATCGTATAGCCCATCATCAACCCTTACAATGTTTGCAAATTACGCATACAACCATGCACAAATATCGGATTACAAACCCATGTCGGGGGATGACCCAGTTGATTTGAGCAATAATTTTTTAACGGATGTGCCTCAACACTCCTTTGCTTTAGGGGTATTCGTTAAAACAAGCGTAGTTAATATAGGTCTTACATGTCGTTATACAGGCGAAATGTATGTGAACGATCAAAATATTTACGACGAAATAGTACTATCGAATAAATATCCTGCATGGATTACAACCGACCTTAAGCTATCGCATGAATTTTATAAGCTAATCAATGCAAGCCTTAACGTTCAAGACATCTTCGATAAAAAGATTTATGATAGTAAAGGGGCTATTGGTCCTGGCCGATTCATAACCTTTGGCCTTGGCGTAAGAATCTAACAAACTGTTTTTTCATTACCTCGACAAAGAAATTTCACACAGAGAAAAAAAGGTTATTCGACAAAAGGTATGGAAAGGAAGAGATATAATCTGGTTTTGCTCCAATATTGACCCCAGAGGGGTCGGATGTTTATAGAAACAATGCCCATTTATGGTGCGACCCCGGCTGGGGTCGAATG
>Ga0105099_10000337_pt1 | contig 32286 bp, 28 predicted proteins | sample PPLLak3cmMay2015_2_FD_79138 | JGI IMG/M metagenome (GOLD analysis project Ga0105099, IMG submission 79138) | Freshwater sediment microbial communities from Prairie Pothole Lake near Jamestown, North Dakota, USA - PPLs Lake P8 Core (1) Depth... | ecosystem: Environmental > Aquatic > Freshwater >... | reverse complement strand
GAGTATTCGGTTTATTCATAAACAGATCTTATTACTTGAAGTTTTATCACTCCTGTCCATGCTAAAAAACGAGTTGTGCGTGAAGAAAAGATGGACTCCCTGGTTGGCTAACCAGGAATAAAAAAACCAGGGCCAGGTCCGGCACTACGCTTCACCCCCGGCCCCTCTCCAAGTGTGGAGAGGGAAGAAAATTGCGCTTCCTCCGCCTTATTTAAGCTTGGGGAAGGGGGTAGGGGGAGGGGAGTGGTTGCTAATAATTCCATATCCCGGATATCTGCGAAATGGGCAGGACAGTGATCTGTTCATGCAGCCGATATGTTTTTTTTCCCGGATAGATCACCCAAAGGTGGGTAAGGGAAAGATCGGACATGGCGGTTTTCATCGACTTCGAAAGAGCCGGAGCATCGTTGAGCTTGCATTCCACCCCCCAGTTCTTCCCGCCCGATTGCCAAAACAGATCGATTTCGGCTCCGGAATGAGTCTTCCAAAAGAACACTTCATAAGGCTTTTTGTTGATACTCCGGATGACGCAATCCAGGGCAAAACCTTCCCATGATGCACCGATTTTCGGATGGGTGAGCAGGTCCTCATATTTTTTAACACCGAGCAGGGCATGAAAAAGGCCCGAATCGGACAAATACAGTTTGGGATGTTTGACCAGGCGTTTTCCCATATTCACGTGCCAGGGATGTAATAGCCGGACCATAAATGTCGATTCGAGAATATCGAGATATCGCTTGACCGTCATTTCGCTGATCGCAAACGACCGGGCCAGTTCGCTATAATTCAGGACTTGGCCGTGGTAATGAGCCAGCATGCGCAAAAAACGCTGCCAGGTCGCGGCGGGGATGGTGATCCCCAAGCCGGGCAAATCCCTCTCCAGGAATGCCGCCAAATAGTGATCCCGCCAAGAGAGGCTCTGGGCTTCGTCTTTAGCCGTGAATGAACGGGGGAAGCCGCCGCGTATCCACAACTGTTTATACTGATCGCCGCCAATATCCTGGAGGCGCAATCCGCTGAGGATATGAAAAGCGATACGGCCGGCCAAGGACTCGCTGCTCTGCCTGAGCAGGTGTCCAGAGGCGCTTCCCAAGATGAGATAACGCTGTTTGGGGTGATTGTCCACCAGATAGCGGATCAGGGGGAATACTTCCGGCAGGCGTTGGATTTCGTCGATGGTGATTTGCCCTGATATATCCTCTAATGCCAGTTGCGGATTTTGCAGAGAAGCGAGATCGCGGGGGTTCTCCAGGTCGAAGTAATGATCGGCGGGAAATTCCCGGGCCAGCGTGGTTTTTCCGCTTTGGCGGGGGCCGATGATGGCGGTCACCTGGAATTGATCCAGAAGGCCGCTGATTTCCTTTTTGTCAATCGTGCGATCGATCATCCGTATTCCTCACTCTCGCTTCAGTGTACGCAATTTACCTTGAAAAAGCAACACTTGGTGATGGAATTTCAAGGTATTTGTGAAAAGTAATTGCTTTTTTTGGGAGGGATGAAACCGGGAGCTTGTCGTGCGGAATGGTTGTGCTTCAACCTGCGGGTTGGATAAATTGGATTTTTCCTGTAAAAAGCATTGACTTTGTTTTCGGTTTCCCGTATCTGCATGGTGGGAAAGACCGATGGCAGTCTTGAGGAGGCCAAGATGAATGGTGGCTGGATCTTCGGAAAAAAGCGGATCACGGTTTTTTTACTGGTTTCCTTTTTCATGATGCTCGTGGTGGAAGCGGCTCCGCATCGGGTGAACGCTCCGGAAACTCCCGCTGCGGGTGCAGCGATCGCCAGCGAAGACGCCGCTCCCGGCGCCGTCGAAAAGACCGCCGAGGTCAAAGCCGGCGGCAAGAAAAAGAGCTGGATCTGGATCGCGGCCGCCGCCGGCGTGATTACCGCAGCGGTGCTGGTCTATTTTTTCGTCATCAACCGGAAATACACCCTGACGGTCACCCAGGGGCAGGGGGTGACCGGCACTCCCGCCGCCGGCGTACACAAGTACAAGAAGAAAGAGGTCGTCGCCTACCAGTACAGCCTCCAATCGGGGTATTACAACCTGCAGGTCAAGGTCGATGACAACCTGGTCCCGGCCAGCGGGACGATCACCATGGGCGGCAACCGCACCCTGAGTGCGGCAGCGGTTCAGGGGGCGACGCTAGAGGTGAACTCGACTCCTGCCGGGATCGACATCTACCTGAACGGGACCGGCACCGGCAAGACTACTCCCCATACCTTCACCCTGGAGTCGGCCGGATCGGTCACCGTCCTGTTGCGGAAATGCGGGTACAAGGATTACCAGACCACTGTCCTGACCGAGATCGGCAAGACCGCTTCCGTCAATGCCAATGTCGCTTCCGGACACCGCGAGGATTTCGACCGTCCCCTCTCCGCTTGCTGGAAGCCCTATTCACCGGAATTCTGGAGCCTCGGCGGCGGGTTCTACCGGTTCCTCAAGCCCACCGGTTATCCCTATTGCGATTTCAATACTCTCACCGGCCAGATCGCCGGCAACTCCTTCACGGTGACGGTCGGCGTCCAGTACGTCGCCGGTTTCACCAATACGCCCCGCGGCATTGCCCTGAACACCTCCGGCAATTCCGCCGGCAACAATGGTTTCGAGTTTGATTTCACCCCGGCGGGCCGGTACGGCATTTTCAAGAACAAGAATTACGATTACCCTTCCGGTTACGGAAACTGGCAGTCGGTAGCGGCGGGCGATTGTTCTGCCATCCTGCCCGGCCAGTCCTGGAACGTCCTGAGGATCGTCCGCAACGGGAACGATTTCACCTTCTACATCAACGATCAATTGGCGGCCTCGTTTTCCGATGGCGAGTTCGATCCCCGCTACGTGGCGATCATCTACTACAACCTGAGCTCCACCAACGAGATGCGCTACGACTACGTCTACATCGACGCCGGGAACACCGCCGGCGCGATTCCCGGAAGACCGGTCCCGGTTTCTCCCTGGAGACACTCGGCGGACAAGCCGGCTATATTTCGTTGATCGGATACGGAAAAAGAATTTTCTAGCGCTCCTCGCCGGGGAGCGGTACGTCAATGGCAGTACTGGATCATGTCCAGTTCCGCCAGTGCTCTCGCCGCGTAGGATTTTGACAGAACCGACTCGCCGTTGATCAATCGGAAATCGATATAAAAGCCGGAAGACTGGTGTGGCTTGATTCTGATCGTCAGGACATGATCGAGGTTCAACAACAGGCTCTCGCCTTGATGATCTTCGATTTGCGCAATCATGCTCTCTCCTTTTTGAGGATTCTATTCCTGTTGCAGGATCTTTTCAAGCAGAATTCGGCCAGTGTTCAACCAGGTATGGAATTACCGGGCGGGCGGTGTTCTTGCCAGGCCTGCAGCGAGATCCCACGCCGGTGGCGGAAGATTAAAGCTTCGTCCAGAGCCACACCCCCGGCGCACCGGGATACCAGTCGACCTGGGAGGTGTGGGCCAGGGCGCAACGCCAGGTGAACCCGGCATGGGTGACGATAGCGCCGACCTTGTAGGCCACCCCGATCCGCCATTGGTTGCCGCCGTATACGGGAGACCAGAAGTAGACTCCCGAGGCGCCGGGGTACCAGTCCGGTTGTGAGCGGTGCCCGTAAACGCACTCCCAGGTTTTCTGGCCGTAGTTGACCGGATCGCCGATGCTGTAGTCGACCCCGGCGCCGCTCCAATCGGGAGTGGGGCTCGGTTCCGCGGCAACCGATACGACGGTGCTGAAGCCGCTGACCACCGGGTTGGGGTTGGCGGCGTGGGGGGGGGTGAAGGCGGTGATGGTGAAGTACTCGGTGCGTCCCGATGCGGAAGCGGAGATGAACGCCGCTGAACTCGATTTCCCCTGGATGTCGGTGACCTTTGTGTACGGCCCGGATGGGGAGAGGCTGCGGTGGATGGAATATCCTCCCCCGTCGGCTTGATAGGGGATCGGTGTCCAGGTGAGGTGGATTGTGTTGAGGACCTTTCTGGCTTGGATCGAGGCGGGGGCAAGGGTCTGGGTATTCTTCCAATCGGGGTCGCGCAGATCGAGAAAGGCGGTCACGGCGGAATCGGAGGAGTGGAGGCAATTATAGCCGAAATCGGTGCTCTCCCCCGAGAGGCCGGTCAAATTGATGATCGAGGCGGGGATATCCCCGGAAAGGGCATTGCCCTGGATATGGAGTTCCTTGAGCTGGGTGTTGCCGATCGAGGCCGGGATCGGTCCGCTCAGGTGGTTGCGGTGAAGGTAGAGGATGTCCAGGTAGGGAAGGGCGGGGAGCCAATCTGGAAAACTCCCGGTGAATTGGTTTTCTCCCAGGTTCAGGTGGAACAGGTTGGACAATCCCGAAATCCATCCGGGGATCGGTCCGTCGAGTTGATTGTGTTTCAAGTTGAGCACTTCCAGGGTCGAAAGTTGCGAAAAACTGGCCGGAATGGGGCCGTAAAACGAGTTGTGGGAGAGGTCGATGAGCTTGATGCGCGGCAGGTTGCCCAAGGCGGCGGGGATGGGGGTAGTCATGAGGTTGTGGTTCACGTACAGGCGTTCCAGGCTGGGAGCGGGACCGAAATTATTTTCGAATCCGCTTAGCAGATTACCTCCGAGATCCAGCGTGAGAAGATCGGCAAGTCTCCCGAGCGTAGCCGGAACTTCACCTGAGAACAGGTTGTTGCCAAGGTTGAGATTCGTCAAGTGTATATTACCCGGCCCAAGATTCGTTAGCCATCCCTCCAATTGGTTTCCCTGCAAATATAATTCAATCAGGTTGAGCTTGCCCATTCTATAGATATTCCCATTGAGCTGGTTATAGCTGAGATTAAGGATGCGGAGATCGATGCAGTTTTCCAATGATGGGGGAATTTCTCCGTTCAACTGGTTGTGGTCGAGATAGAGCGAGCTCATATTGCTCAGGTTACCGAATATATCGGGGATCTCGCCGGTCAGTCGATTTCCGCTCAGGTTCAGGAGGAAAACCTTTGGACTGGAACCGATCGCGGCAGGAATGGGTCCAGTCAGGAAGTTGTCGTGCAGGCAGATATATTCCAGGCTGCCGCTTGAACCGAGAGCTGCCGGGATGGGGCCAATGAAGTCGTTGCCGTCGAGCCACAGGTGTCGCAGGCGGGGGAAGGAGGCTAGATACTCGGGGATGGATCCGGAAAACCGGTTGTTGCTGAGAAACAGGTGGGTGAGATTGACGCAGTCGGCGAGCGCTTCCGGGAGCGGCCCCGAGAGCTCGTTTTCATCCAGGAATAGTCCGCGGATCGCTGTCATCCGGGTCAGGCAATCGGGAAAAGGCCCAGAAAAGAAGTTGCCATTGAGCCGCAGGAAGTCCATTCGGGTCAGGTTGGCGAACGTGGCCGGGATCGTGCCGGCCAGGTTGTTATACTCCAGGTCCAGACTGGTCAGGTTCATCAGGGAACCCCACTCGCCGGGAATTTCTCCGCTGAATTGGTTATCAGACAAGGACAGAAAGCGAAGTGCCTCGCGCAGTTGGCCGAGTTCCTTGGGCAGGCTGCCGGTCAATTGGTTGCCGCGCAAATCGAGAATCCCCAGGCTGGACATGAAGCCGATCGAGGCGGGGATCGGTCCGGATAGTCCGCAATAGCCGGCGGAGAAGTTGAGGACCGTTTTCCAGTCGCCCAGATTTTCCGGGAGCTGGCAGTTCAATGGGTTGTTGTTGAGATAGACAAACTCGAGCTGGGACATCCGCATCCAGGTGTCGGGGATCGGACCCGTAAACCGATTGTCGGTCAGGAGTATCTCCTTTATCGATTGGATCTGTCCCTCGAAGCGGGGGAGAGCCCCCTCGAATTCGGTCCCCTGGAGGGATATGAACTCCAGCTTGCGCAGGTTGTCGAACCCGGCGGGCAACGGCCCGGTGATCGGATTGGTGTGCAGGTTCAAGCAGGTCAACTCGGTCAACTGGCCGATTTCCGGCGGGATCGGCCCGGTCAAGCCGTTTTCATACAGCCCGATTATCGTGACATGGCCGTTTTCCACCACGATGCCGTCCCAGGTCTCCTCGGTCCCGGGGGCGGCAAAACCGTCCGGCGCCAACGGCGGTGTTTTCCACCCCGCCTGGTTGGGCCAGGAAGCCCCTTCCATGGAGTTGTAGATGGCGATCAGCGCCTGTCGTTCCGATGGGGGGATGGGGGTGGAAAGGGAGGCGGCGCCCCTGGGGGTGGGGCCGGTCCTTCTCGGGAAGCGCTCCGCTTGAGGTTCCCGGGCGAAGGGCGAAGGACGGCTTTCCACCGCTCCGTTCAGGGAAAAGATCGACGGATCGCCGAGGTCGGCTCCGGGGTCGGCACAGTGCCAGGCACTCCGCCGCCGGTCCTGGTGAAGGAGGGTCAGGGGCATGGGACTCCGGCCTTTGATCAGCAGCATCGCCCCGACCGGGTCGATGCGGAACAGTTCCGGCTCCCGCCGCGTCGTATCGGGGAAGCGCTGGACGGAGCCGGCCGGGTCGATGAAAAGGCGACTGAAATGAATGGGGGTAACCAGGGTGATCGGTGTCCAGCCGGCCTCTTGCCGGTGGTGGTCGATATAGATGCGCAGGTTTCCCCCTTCCCGGTACCGGACTTTGTCTGTCGATGCGGCCCCGGCGGTGAGTGTCATGACTATGACCGTGATCGAAGAAAAAAACAGTATTCGCTTCATCTTTCCTCCTCTTTGGGATTCTCTGGGTAAGTATGCCCGGAGTATTGGATGAATTCGTCTATTTCGATCAATTGTTTTTTTTATCTGGATCGAGATCGCTCCCGATGCGGTTGACTTTTCCGGGCAAGTGAAGGAAAATACCATCGGCACCCAAACCCACCCGTAAGGATAGACCGATGCGCAGCATGACCGCTTATGCCCAAGGCAAGTTCAATTTCGGCGCTTTTTCCCTGTTCGTCTCCTTCAAGTCATACAACAACCGCTACCTGGAGATCGCCTTCAAGGGGAATGGCCTCCCGTATTCCTGCGAAAAGATGATCCGCGACCTGTTGAAGAAGCAGGTCCACCGCGGCAAGGTCGAGGTCCAGATCGACGTGATCCCGGGCGAAGGCCAGAAGTGGGACGTGCAGATCAACGAGGCCCTGCTTGGCGAGGTGGTCGAAAAGATACTGGGGGCGGTGAAGAAGCACCGCCGCCGTGTCACCTTCTCGCTCGATTTTCTCCTCAAGTCGCCCAACATCCTCCACCTGGACGGCGGCAACGGCCGCCTGAACGACGAGGACCTGCAGAAGATCCGTAATTCCTCCGAGCAGGTGTTCCGCGAATTTCTGCGCAACCGCGAGTTGGAGGGGAAGGCGATCCTGGATGACCTGCTCCCCAGCATCGATCTGATCGAGACGTCCCTGGTCGCGTTGAACCGCTGCCAGGACCAGATTGAGGCCGAACTGCTCGATCAGTACCGCAAGAAACTGCAGAAGTTCCTGACCCCCGAGTTCGCCGACGAAAAGCGGATCCTCATGGAGGCCGCCGTCATGGCCGAGAAGAGCTCGCTTACCGAGGAGATCAACCGCCTGGGGACGCACGTACATCGGTTGAAGACGATGGTCCAGGAACCCGATACGCCCACCCTGGGCCGGGAAGCCGATTTTCTCTCCCAGGAGATGCAGCGGGAGACCCACACCATTTCTGCCAAGAGCGGTTCCTCCGAGATACACCAGCAGATCCTGGTCGTCCGCCGCGAGATCGAGAAGATCCGCCAGCAGGTGCAGAATATTGAATAACCTGATCGTCATATCGGGGCCGTCGGGGGCCGGCAAATCGACGCTGATCCGCCGACTGCTGCGGAGCCGCTCCGACCTTAATTTTTCCGTATCCCACACCACCCGCTTCCCCCGCCCCGGTGAAGAGGACGGCCGCGAGTACCACTTCGTTGCGGTCGAGCGTTTCCAGGAGATGGTGAAAACCGGCGATTTCGCCGAGTGGGCCCATGTCCACGACCGGATGTACGGGACCTCATGGCGGGAGATCGAAACCAAATCGACCGGGGCGGAGACACTGGTTCTCGATATCGACGTCCAGGGTGCCCGCTCCATCCAGGTCCGCTTTCCCGAGGCGCTGATGGTGTTCATCATCCCCCCCTCTCTGGAGATTCTCCGGCAGAGGCTGCAGGGGCGCGAAAAACACTGGTCCGATGAACTGGAAAAACGGTTGCATACAGCCATCAAGGAAATCGGCGAGTTTCAGGTGTACGAGTATCTGATCGTCAATGACCGGTTACCAGAGGCCTGCCGCCAACTCGACGTGGTGGTGGCCTCATTTTTCCTGCGCATGGATCGCCACCGGCCCCTACTGGACCGGCTGATGGGAGAACCAAAATGAACCTGATACTGGGAGTCACCGGCTCGATCTCCGCCTACAAGGCGGTCGATCTGATGCATCTGTTCCAGAAGGGGGGGCATGCGGTGTCGGTGGTGCTGACCGCCAACGCCGAACGGATCATCCCCGCCCTCACCTTCGCGACTTTCGCTCCGGGTCGGGTCTATACCCGCATGTTCGAGACGCAACCCGACCTGCTCGCCCATATCCACCTGGCCCGGGACAATGACCTGCTCCTGGTGGCCCCGGCTTCGGCCAATATCATCGGCAAAATGGCCGCCGGCATCGCCGACGATCTCCTCTCCTCACTCTATGTCGCCTTCTATCGCCGGGTGATCATCGCTCCAGCCATGAACACCCATATGTATGAGCATCCCGTGGTCCAGGAAAATTTGGAGCGGCTGTGCCGGCGCGGAGTCGTCGTGCTCGAACCGGAAGAGGGTTCGCTGGCCTGCGGCGACCAGGGCCGGGGTCGTTTCCCCGATCCGGACACGATCTTCCGCTTCTGCCTGGATACGATGAATGGCTGAAACCGTCCTGATCACCTCCGGTCCGACGGTGGAACCGATCGATCCGGTCCGCTTTATCTCCAACCGCTCCAGCGGTAAAATGGGACTGGCGCTGGCCCGGGAAGCGGTACGGCGCGGCTGCCGGGTGATATTCGTCAGCGGTCCGGTCTGCCAGTTTCCGGAGGGGGTCGACCTGATCCGGGTGGAAACCGCCGATCAGATGCGCACGGCGGTGCTCGCCCGCGGCGATGAGGTCGATGTTCTGATCATGGCCGCCGCCGTCTGCGATTTCCGACCAAACCGGGTCGAACCCGCCAAGATCAAACGCGGTGGTGACAAACTCGTACTCGATCTGGTTCCCAATCCTGACATCCTCCGCGAATACGGCGCCCGCAAACGACCGGATCAGATCCTGGTCGGATTCGCCCTGGAGACCGATCACATCCAGGAAAACGCCCGCCGCAAACTGCAACAGAAGAACCTCGACCTGATCGTGCTCAACGAGGTGTCGGAAAACAATCCGATCTTCGGATCGGAGCAGAACCAGGTCTGGCTGGTAAGCCCCGACCAGGCCCGCGAATTGCCGCGGCTGTCGAAAGGGGAGGTGGCCCGGTGCATCTGGGAGGAGATCGAGCGGATCGAGCGGTCCCGGGAGCGATCATGACCGGGATGTCCGAGTATCTGAAGATCTATCAGGAACTCGGGGCCGAGTTTCTCCTGGCCCCGGTTCCCCAGGGGCGGGAGGCGAGGCTCCGGGACGTTCACAACCGCATCGGCCGCTGCCGTAACTGCCGCCTGCATGAATCCAAAACCCACTATGTCCCGGGCGAAGGATCAGCCGACCCGGACATCCTCTTCATCGGCGAGGGGCCGGGCGAGACCGAAGACCGCTTCGGGCGGCCGTTCATCGGCAAGGCGGGCCAGTTGCTCGACAAGATCATCGCCAAAATGGGCTATTCGCGCAGCTCCGTTTTTATCGCCAATATCGTCAAATGCCGCCCCCCCAACAACCGGGAGCCCGATCCCGATGAGGTAAATGCCTGCCTTCCCTATCTCCGAGAGCAGATCGGCATCCTGGCGCCGCGGGCCATTGTCTGCCTGGGCAAGACGGCGCTCAACAACCTGATCGGCCTGGATGAGGGGATCACTCGCACCCGGGGGCGCCGCTTCGAATTCCAGGGGATCCCGGTCATCGGCACCTACCACCCCTCCTTCATTCTCCATAAAAAAGAGGAGAAGGAGATTACTCAGGCCAAATGGGAAGTCTGGGAGGATATGGAGAAGGTGCTCGCCCTGTTCGGAAAGAAAACCCCGTGAATGTCCAGGTCGCCCTTTCCCTGAATGTTTCCGAACCGTTGACCTATGAGTGGCGGGGCGACCCCGCTGCCGCCGTCGTCGGCACGCGGCTGCTGGTCCCCCTGGGGAACATCGTCACCTCGGGTTGGTTGTGGGAAACCGCTTCCAGTTACCAGGGCCCGGCCAAGCCGGTCCTGGCCCGTCTGCTCAACGGGTATCGCCCGGATCCGCCGTTCCTCGGTTTCGTCCGCACACTGGCCGAGCTGTTCCTGGTTTCACCGGGGATGCTGTGCGATTTTGCCCTGCCTCCGTCACAAAAACCCCTGCAGTTGTTGCGCCGGTTGGACGGCCGCCCCTTGCCGCCGCTGCGGGTATCGGCCTGGCCTGAGCCGAAGGATTCGGGCCCCCTGGAGGTGATCATACCCAAAGCGGCCGATCTCCGGTCAGCGGCGGATCTTCCCGAACCGTTTCCCGACCCGGTTCATCTCCGCGTGCTGGGCGATGCCCGGGAGTTGGAATACCGCCGCCTGATGCAGAAGCATACCGGGAACGGCCGGAGCGTGCTGGTTCTGGTTCCCGACCGGTTGACGGCTGAGCATTGGCTCGACCGGTTGCCCGGACTGGTTCCCTATTATGCCGACCAGCGGGCCAGGGAGCGCGAGGAAATCTGGGGACGGGCTATGTCCGGGGAAGCGCAAGCGGTCGTCGGCTCCCTGTCGGCTCTGTTTCTCCCGTTTCATCGGCTCGGGGCCGTGATCATCGAACGGTCGGGCAGCAGCCGCTACCATTCCTCTTTTCACGCGCATATGCACCTGCCGGAAATCGCCCGCATCCGGGCCTCCGGTATCGATTTGGCGGAGGGAGGCTGGCATGGGACCTTGCCGGTCGCGGAGGCGGACGCCTCGGTGCAATCGCTCGATTCCCGCCCTCCCGATCTTGCCCCGGTCGACATCCGCCCCCTCTCCAAGGGGAAACGGGGGATTCCCGAAGAAGTGCCAGAATGCATCGCCGGCCATTTTGCCGACGGCCTCCGCACTTGGGTGATCCTGCCCCGGAAGAGCTCCAACCTTTTTCTTTACTGCGGCCAGTGCCGGCGCATAATCCCCTGTGCCGCATGCGAGGCGCCGCTGGTACTGAAAGGCGGAAGCCCCGCCTGCCTCTCCTGCGGCGAGCACCCCAAGGGGGAGACGATCTGTCCCCGCTGCCAGGGTAAACTGGATACCATCCGCGAGTTGGGGATCGACAGTTTGAGTGACCTGCTGCGCCGGCGACTCGGGGAAGAAGAAGTGGTCACCGTCGGGGAGGCGGATGTCAAAACCTGGCGGCGCGATCTGGAAGAAATGGACCGGCACTCGATCGTTCTCACCTCCCCCACCTGGATGGTGCCGCAGATGGCCGGCCGGTTCGACCGGATCGTCATGGTCCGTCCCGAATCGCTGTTTCGGATGAACCGCTTCCGGTCGGCGGAGCGGATTTTCTCGACCATTGCCGAATTGCGCGGGCTGGCCCGCATTCCCGGTCTGGTGACGGTGTTTTCGACCTACCATTTTCACTATTCGCTGCAATTGGCCGGTGACGAACCCACCTTCTGGGAGCGGGAACGGAAATACCGCGAGTGGTTCCGGCTGCCCCCCTACGCAGCGGTCTTCCGGATCACCGTCCGCGACCGCAATCTGCGGGCACTGGCCGCCCAAATGCGCCGGTTGCGCGGGGAAATCGGCCGGTCCATGCACGTTGCCCGGGTTTCTCTGGCGGTACGGAAGCCCGAACGGGGAACCTACCGGGGGTGGCTGGAGATCCACGGTGATCCACGGGAGCTGAAGAGACTGGGCCTGAAAAGCAGGAAAGGGGAATCGGTGGAGCGGGTCTGGGAATGAACTTTCGCTCCCGATTCCCGTATAATATCTATTCATGAAGGGAGCACCATGGCGCAAAAAATCTATGAGAATGCATTGGAACTGACCGATCTGGTCAAGGACTTCGACGGCAAGCGCGCCGTCGATCATATCACCATGAACCTGAAGCGGGGTGAAATCCTGGGGATGTTGGGTCCGAACGGCGCCGGCAAGACCACTACCATCCGCATGATCCTCAATATCATCGCCCCCGACGAAGGAAAACTGCGGGTTTTGGGAGAGCCCTTTTCCGAGGCGCTGAAGAACCGGATCGGGTTTCTCCCCGAGGAGCGCGGCCTCTACCGCAAGATGAAGGTGATGGAGGTGCTGCAGTTCATGGGAGAACTGAAGGGGATGAAACCGGCCGAAATCCGCCGCAAGGGCAGGGAAATGCTGGCCCAGTTCGACCTGGCCGATTACGAGCACCGCAAGATAGAGGAGTTGTCGAAGGGTATGGCCCAGAAGGTGCAGTTCATCTCGACCATCCTCCACGATCCCGAGGTGCTGATCCTCGATGAACCCTTTTCCGGATTGGATCCGGTGAACATCGAGATCGTCAGCAACCTGATCCTGACCATGAAAAAGCGGGGGGTTTCGATCATCTTCTCCACGCACCTGATGGAGTACGCCGAAAAGATCATCGATTCGGTGGTGATGATCGATCAGGGGAAAAAGGTTCTCGACGGCCCCCTGACGGCGCTCAAAGCGGAGTACGGCCGGAAATTCGTCCGCGCCGAATACGAGGGGGATGCTTCGTTCGTGGCCTCCCTGCCTTATGTGTCGCAGGTCCGCGACCAGGGGCGGGAAATGGAGATCGAGATCGCAGATCTCTCCCGCAAGAACGAACTGATTCGCGACCTGAACGACCGGTTGGTTCTCCATTCATTTCAGATGGCGGAGCCTTCGCTGCAGACCATATTCATCCGCAAGGTCAAAGAGGGAGGTGCCCAATGAAGATCCTCGCCGTCATCAAGAAGGAATACCGGGAGATCGTCAAGAAGAAATCGTTCATCATCAGCACTCTGCTGATGCCGCTCCTCATGGCGGCCATGATCTTCCTGCCGGTCTGGCTCATGAAGGCGGGGCGGGGTGAAAAGAAGATCGCCGTGGCCGATTTCACCGGGCAGGTGTTCGGTGAACTGCAGGCGACGGCGGGAAAACCGGCCGTAAAGGAAAAGTTCCAACTGAATACGGAAAAGGCGCCGGCTGCGGTGGCCGGCAAGCTGATCTTCCAGGCCGTAGAAATAACCGGGGCCGACGACGAGACCCTGATCGGCGAATACCAGAAAAAGATCATCGACAAAGAGGTCGACGGCTTCCTGATGATTCCCGCTGACATCAAGAGTACCCGGAAAGCCCTCTACTATTCGATGAACGTCTCCGATTTCGACACCAATCGCATCATCTCCTCTTCGATCCGCACCATCCTCGCCAAAACGATCCTGCTCGAGAAAGAGATCGATCCCCTGATCGTTAACGAAGCGACCCGGGATGTAGACCTGGACACTTTCAAGGTGAAAAAGGAGGGCGTCAGCAAGTCCTCGTCGGGGATGGAGTACATGCTGTCGATCATGATGCTCACCTTCCTCTTTTCCATCCTGATGGGTTACGGGCAATTGATCCAGCGCGGCATCATCGAGGAGAAAACCAACCGCATCATCGAGGTATTGATCTCTTCGCTCCACCCGCACCATCTTTTCTACGGGAAGATCACCGGCATCGGTCTGGCCGGACTGACCCAGGTGTTGATCTGGATCCTCTTCGGTGTCGTGCTGCTGGTGGGGAAGTTCTTCCCCGCCGTCGACCAGTCGCTGCAGGGACTTTTGACGCCCGAGATCGCCATCTACTTCATCGTCTTTTTCGTCCTCGGGTTCGTCATGTACTCGATCCTCTTCGCCATCATCGGGGCCTCGGTCAACACCGACCAAGAGGCCCAGCAATTGGGCGCACCGGTGATCTACATGCTGATGATCCCCTTCTTCGTGGGGATGATGGTTACCCAGAACCCCCATTCGCCGATCGCCGTCGTCATATCGCTGATCCCGCTCTTCACCCCGCTCCTGATGTTCATGCGCATCGTGGTCAGCATGCCTCCCCTGATCCAGGTTTTCGCCTCGATCCTGCTCAGCATCGGCACCATCATGTTCCTGGCCTGGGTGGGCGCCAAGATCTTCCGCACCGGCATCCTCATGTACGGAAAGAAGCCGACCCTGGGCGAAATCCTCCGCTGGGTGAGATACAAGTAGGCATTTTTCGCACAGCCCGGTTGGCAACCGGGAGGTTCTGTGATATAACGTTCTATTCATCGTTTTTTTCTCTTTCGAACAAGGAGTGAATGATGGCATTGGCAGTCGCCCTGGGTATCGCACTGGTGGTATTCGTGTTCCTGATGATGGCCAAGCGGTTGGAAACCGCCTCCGCCTGCTGGGTGAAGGAAAAATGGCGGACGGTATCCCAGAAACTTGCGGTGGCGCTGCTGTCCGGTTTCATCGGTTTTGTTTTACTGACTCCGGAAATACCATCCTGGACTCAGAAAATCGTCCTGGTCATGGTGACGGCCCTGCTGATCGCCGCCAACTCCATCCAGCTTCCCTTTCATAAGGAATGCTAGGCACCGTACCCAGTTCAACATTTCTTCTCGCCCTGTTATTGACCATCTTCGCCGGCCTGGCCACCGGCTTGGGAGGTGTCATCGTCCTTTTCTCCAAGCGGGAGAACCGTCGTCCGCTGGCCGTTTCCCTGGGATTTTCGGCCGGGGTCATGATCTATGTCGCCTTCGTCGAGATCCTGGCCAAGGCCCGAACCGCTTTGTCGATGCAATTCGGCGAGGTTCGGGGCTACTGGGTGACGGTGACGGCGTTCTTTGCCGGGATCGTCCTGATCGCCCTGATCGACCGGCTGGTCCCCAAAAAAGCCAACCCGCACGAAATGGCCGGTAGCGGTTCGCGGACCGATGAAGGGTTGATGCGCATGGGCATGCTGGCGGCCTTGGCCATCGCCATCCACAATTTCCCCGAGGGATTGGCCACCTTCATGGCGACGTTGAAAGATCCCCGCCTTGGTATAGCCATTGCCACAGCCATCGCCATCCACAACATCCCTGAGGGGATCGCCGTGGCCATGCCGGTGTTCCACGCTTCGGGCAGCCGGAAAAGAGCTTTTTTCCTGGCGCTGCTTTCGGGCCTGGCCGAACCGGTGGGGGCGGTGATCGGCTACCTGGTATTCCGGGCTGTTTTGAACGATGCCCTTTTCGGCATCGCTTTCGCCCTGGTAGCCGGCATCATGGTCTTCATCTCCCTGGACGAACTGCTCCCGGCCGCGGAAACCTACGGCGAGCATCACCTCTCCATCTACGGACTGGTCGCCGGCATGGGGGTCATGGCTCTCTCCCTGCTGCTGTTCGCTTCCTGACCGCAGTTCTCGGTGACCATGCCTGTCGAAGACACAGCAGATAATTCTCTCGAAGCTTTGGTTGTCAAAACCGGTTTTTCGTGACATAATTGGCTTGGAATAAAATGAGACAAAAAAAGGTTTATATGGTTTTGAGTCTGACGGCGCTGGTGATGTCGGCCTGCGCCGGGGAAGGTAAAATGAAGAAAAACACCGGATACCGCGAACTGACCGCCGCCGAGCGGGCGGTGATTCTTGAAAAGGGGACGGAGCGGCCTTTTTCGGGGAAGTACGACGAGTTTTCCGCTGCCGGAACCTACACCTGCAAGCAGTGCGGGGCCGCCCTCTACCGGTCGCAGGACAAGTTCGATGCCCACTGCGGCTGGCCGAGTTTCGACGGCGAGATCCCCGGAGCGGTGAAACGTCTTCCCGACGCCGACGGCCTCCGCACCGAGATCCAGTGCACCGCCTGCGGCGGCCACCTTGGCCACGTGTTCCTGGGGGAGGGGCACACCGCCAAGAACACCCGCCATTGCGTCAATTCAATCTCGCTGGAATTCATCCCGGCAGGGGAACCGGCGCGGACCGAGCGGGCCCTGTTCGCCGCCGGCTGTTTCTGGGGGGTGCAGTACTATCTGGAAAAGGTACCCGGCGTGATCGCCACCGCTTCCGGGTACAGCGGCGGGCACAAGGAAAATCCGACCTACCGGGAGGTCTGCGACGGCGACACCGGCCATGCCGAGACGGTCGAGGTGGTATTCGATCCCCAAAAAACATCCTATGAAAAACTGGCGCGGATCTTTTTCGAAACCCACGACTTCACCCAGGTCGACCGGCAGGGCCCCGATATCGGCAGCCAGTACCGCTCGGCAGTTTTTTTCCTCGATGAAGACCAGAAAAAAACCGCGGAAAATCTCATTCAGATATTGAAGGGAAAAGGCTACAAGGTGGCCACCGAGGTCACTCCGGCCGGCCCCTTCTGGAAGGCGGAGGAGTACCACCAGCAATACTATGAGGTCAAGGGGGGAACCCCCTATTGCCACCGTCCCAAAAAGATTTTCGATTGAGGGGCAGCGGCCCCGGGAGAGAGGCCGCCGTTCAGATCGTATAAGACAGGGAGCCGAGCATCTTCGTCACCTCGGCATCCTTATCCTCTTTCTGTCAACGAAGATCATGGCATGGTGAGGATATGATGGGCAATGATCAGCTTGCCCTGGATGGGGACGCCGTACGGGCAGGCGGCTTGGCAGGGGCCGGAACAGGCCGAACAGGGCGCGGCATCGCGGCCGTTCAGAGCGGCATAAGAGGCCAGGGCCGATTTTTCCTGCTTTTTGGCCTTGAAGTAATAGTCGTAGCGCATGATCGTGTTCACGGGAACACCGTGGGGGCAGGCGGATTGGCAGGTGCCGCAGGCGTGGCGGCAGTAGTAATCCCCGGCCGCTTCCGCGTAATCGCTGAGCATGGCCGATTCCTGCGCCTGGAATTTCTGAGCGGAGAGGGAAATGAATGTCTCCATGTCGGCGAAGTTGTTGATGGTCGGGCAAACGCAGTGGACACCGGCATGGGCGAGGCAGAACTTGATGGCCGCCGACCGGGCCTGTTCGGGGCCTTCGAGGCGGTGCTTCTTGAGAAATTCCTGGGTCCGCAGGGCCCGTTCCTCGGACAGTTTTTTCAGGTTGTGGACCGCTTCGGGCGGCTCCTGGTTGCGGGCTTTGTAGCGGTCGAAGACCTGGGCCAGGATGTTCTTGTCTTCCTGGATGTAGAAGGCGGGGTCCATTTTCATCAGGGTCGTTCCCATATCCTTGGTCTTGCAGGCGGCGAGGATCTTTTCACCCATGTCGGTCTTCAGGTAGTTGTAGACGAAGAGAACGACATCGAAGCGGCCGTCCTCGACCGCCGCCAGCACCACCCGGTCCATGGGATCGTCGAGGCGTCCGTACAATCCCAGGTCCGAGCCATGATTGGATAGTCCCGAAAACCGCACCCTCCCCTCGGCCTTCAACTCCCGGATGGCCTCATGGTAGGGTTCGTGTTTCACCTGGGCCAGGGTACACATGTGGATCATCAGACAATCGGCGTACTCGATCTGCATCCGCTCCAGGCATTTGCGGAACCGTTCCTTGATCTGCTCTTTGCTGTTGCGCGGATCGAAGCTCAGGTTGAGCTTGGTGGTGATGAAGAGCGATTTCCGCTCCCGGTTTTTCACTGCCTCGCCGATGGTCCGCTCCGAACCGCCGTTCTCGTAATGCTCGGCCGTATCGATGTAATTGATGCCGCGGTCCAGGGCGGTGGTCAGGACATTGGCGTTGGCGAGACTGCCGGCGCCGAAACTGACGTCCGAAACCTTGAACCCGGTGCGGCCCAGGGTGCGGTATTCGCGAATCTTGGCGGCTGGCTTCGGCGCTGTCGGCGCTGCCTGGGGAGTCTGCTCGGCGGCCGAAAGTCCGATGGAGGTCACCGCCGCCAGGGAGGTGCCGATGAATCCGCGCCGGGAAACGACTGCGGTCCGGTTTTTGTTATTGCTCATTGAGCCTCCTTACTGTCATGTACGTGATACGTAAAAAAAAGGGGGATGGCATAAGACAAAGGTATGATTATTCACTGGGTTGGATTGAAAGCGGCATCAGTCAGCGAAATAGGAGCAGCAGTAATCGACCGTTTCGTCGACCTTCAGCTTGAATTTCGTCCCTGCGGGAACCGTGAAAGATTCTCCGGTCCGGAAGGTTCTCCATTCGGCGGCATCCGGCAGCTGGACCGTCATCGATCCCGCCGTCACCTCCATGAGTTCGCGTTCGCTCGTTCCGAATTCGTACTCTCCGGGCAGCATGACCCCCAGGGTTTTTCGGCTGCCGTCCGGAAAAAGGAGCGTGCGGCTGGTGACCTTGCCGCCGAAGTAGATGTTCGCGGCTTTGATCACGGTAACATTGGTGAATTCTTTCATCGTTTGTTCTCCAGGTGAATTTCCCGGATCGGGGCCCGGAATCGAAGCATAGCACATCGGTGCTACTTTTGCCAGCCGTCCGCGCAGCGGGGGCCGAGGTGGGATCCGTTTCGTACAGGTGGCCGATTGAATACTCGCCGGGTTTATGCTATATGTCGATTACTTGACGTCAAGATCAGCCGGGAGGGGAGAATGAACTGGCTATTAATGATCATGTTTGTCATGACTGGCTTTGGAGGTATTCCGATGCAGGATGAAGACAATTTTACCATGTATATCACCCGCGCCGCCGACTGGTCCGAAAGCGAGAAAAATCCGATCACGCTGAAGGAGTGGACCGACTATGTCATCCGCGACAAGGATCTGGCGCTGAACAATCTCCTTTTCGGCCGCAATCCCCGCACCGGGAAAACGATCTCGATCAAGAGCCCGGGAGCGGCGATCTGGCGGGATCGGATCAATTCCATAAATTACACATTCGTCTATATCGATGGCCGCATTGAGGTTGCCCTGGCGCTCGATCCGGTGATCGAGAAGATGAAACAGGTCGCCGCTGTTTTGAAAGCGTTCGTAATGGATTATACTTGCGTGAAGGCCGAGTGACCTCTTCCATCTGGCGCGGGAGGAGGGGGACCGACAGCCCTATTCCAAGGAACGGTAGGTCAGGGCTTCCTTGAGGTGGAAGAAATCGCCGTCCTTGGGCACGGTACGCAACCGGGTGAGCAGCGTGTCGGGATCGATCAGGTCGGCGAAGGGGACCCCCACGATCTGGAAATCGTCGGCGGTCGAAACCATGCAGTTGAATTTTTTCGTCTTGAACAGTTTGAAAGCCCCGAAGCCGAGCATGGAACCCAGCACCACATCGAAGCTGATTGGCAGCGAATTGCGGGTCTCGTAACCGATCTGCTTGTAGATGATCTTTTTCTTCCGTCCGGTTTTTTCCAGGTACGCCTTCTCGGCGGCGTCACGGATGAGGCGGCCGATTTCGGCGGTGCCGTAGATGATGTTGCCGTGCCGGTCCTTTTCGGTGGGGCGGTATTTCTCGGGGAGCTTGTCGGCCAACCCTTCCGCGATGCAGATCACGCCGTAGAATTTTCCCTGCTTTTCGCGGGAGACGACCAGTTCGGCGATCCGATCGGCCAGTTCGCCGATCTCCAGTTCCGGTTCTTCGATGTCTTCGGGGGCGATCATCATCACCGCTTCTCCGGAGATGCCGGCGGCATAGGTGATCCAGCCTGCCTTGCGCCCCATCAACTCGGCGATGAAATAGGAACTGGTGCTTTCGGCGTCGGCCTTGAGGTTGAGCAGGGCTTCCTGCCCGGCCTGTACGGCGCTCCAGTAACCGAATGTCCAGGGGATGCCGTAGTAATCGTTGTCGATCGTCTTGGGGATGTGAATCACGGGGACGCCCAGCAGGCTGATATAGTTGGCGGTCTTCAAGGTATCGTCACCGCCGATGGTGATCAGGTAACCGATCCCCAGCGCGTCGAAGGCTTTGAGGATGTTCGTCAATTTTCGGTTCTTTTCGGGATCGTGCAGGTCCTCTTTGGATTTGATCTGTTTCCCGGGGTTGGCGCGGGAGGTTTTCAGGTAGACACCGCGGCGGTTACGGATGCGGGAGATATCGGAGGTCAAAACCTCATAGTGCACCTTCTCGCTGAGCGGGATGCGGCTGCGGTCGTCGAAATTCTCCAGGAATTCGAACCCGTAGTAGAAACCGAGAATGGGGACGCGGGCGTTGATGAAGTTGAGGGCGACCGAGGAGATTACCGCATTGGCCGCCGGTGCCGGCCCGCCCGAAAACAAAACGGCGACCCGCTTGTGGTTTTTGTACCCGTTCATGTTGGTTGTCCGCCTCTTCATTTTTTCCAGGCCATGCTACCCCTTTCGGCGCTTCCTGTCAAGTCGCTGCGGACGGTTGTCATCATACCATGCGTTGTTAACGTACACCCGGATTGGGAATCAGGACGATCAATCATTTTGGAATATCCCGCCGGCATCGATCATTTCCCGGAAAAGACGCCGCACTTTTTCACCTTGCTGCTCCGGGGTGATGGTTTTTTTATCCGGCGCGATTCGGAGAAAAAACGGCGACGATCGTCATTCACTCCTCGGTGCCATGATCCCCTCTGCCGCTAACAATCGACGCAGATGCCGGTCGAAGCTCTCGAACGAGTGGTTCTGGCGTACATAATGCAGTGCTGCTTCGCCGCGTTCGCGGCGCCCTTTCTCATCGGCGATGCACAGTCGAATCTGCGTCTCGAACGCATCCAGTGTATCTTCGTCCAATCCCAGACCGGTATGTTCTCCGGTAAAGTAACCGAAGCGGGTGACCAACCCGTCGGGGTCCAGGCAGCTCACCACGCATTTCCCATAGGAAAAAGCTTCCAGAAAACTGACCGGCAGCCCCTCGTGAATGCTTGTATTGACCAGCGCCCAGCACCGGCGCAGCAGCGCATCCTTGAGATCGCCGTCCACGAGGCCGACCTTTTGAACATTGGGCGGATCGTCATAGGGAGCGATGAGCGGCTCGACCAATTGCGGGTAGCGCGCCTCTCCCGCCAGCACAAAGGTGACCTGAGGCAGTCGCCGGGCGAGTGCATAAATGACCCATGGTCGTTTTTGCGGGTCCAGCCGGCCAAGGAACAAGAGCATAGGAGCCGCTTGCCAGGTGATGTTTGGAACCAGTGGCTGCGGAATGGGGTTGGGGAGGTAATGCGGTTGCAGGTCCGGCAATCCAAACTTGCGGCGGGCCCGTTCCACCAGGCACTGCGCGTTGGTCGCGAAAACAACCTTTCTTCCCGTCCGCCGACTCCAACGTCTGATACGCTCGAACGATTCCTGCTGCTGCAAGGCGATACTCTCCAACTGGAGACTGTCTGCACGCATGTTCGCCGGCGCTTCCTGCGGCACCGAACCGATGGTTCGCCACTCGCGACGACTGCGTGGATCACGGATGTACAAGACGATCGGGACCTTCAACGCGATCCACAGCGCATACTCGTACTTGGTGAGATAGTCGATGGTCAGGAAGAAACAAGGTTTCAACGAACGCAACAGGCGGGTGTATCGCCATGCCTGCCGCAGCAGTTTCGTCAGCTTAGGCAGGAACAGGATGTCTACGTTGTTTTGCCGATGCAGGGCGGGGCTGCGCGCCAGGCCCAGGTCGTGGGGCATGACCATCGACGCACACAGACCGTCCGGTCGGGAGTTGTAGTACCCGGTGAGGTTGCGGGCCGTGATGCCGTAACCGCCGAAGCCCCCCAGGTCTCTTCGAAAGAATTCTTCGCTGATGATGGTCATCATTGGCCGGGTATTTTCGTCTGCGTGCGGATTGCCGTCTGCCCGGTGTTGGGAGATGGCGAAGAAGCGCAGACAAAGTCCCTTGACCAGTTTCTCTGCCGAGCGCAGCAGCGGAGCCCGTATCCTCAGCCAGAGCCGAGGTGGCAAGGGCTGATGGGCTAAGGAAGGCAAGCGCGGTGAATGGGGCCCGGTCAATGAAGCCACCGTGACAGGTCCAAACCGGTGAGGTCCTGCAGTTTGAGAATGTCCGGCCTGAAATCATCCTGCAATTGCCGGTAAAGTTCGGGTGACAGGGGGCCATAGCCGGGTGATGGTGCCTGTTTGCAGTTGCAGGTGATGATCAACTGGCGCAAGGCGCGAAGCGCAGCTTCCGGCAGCAGCCACTTTACACATGCCTTGACGGGGTTGTTCGTATTGAGCAGGTCGTCCAGGAGCCAGCTTCGTGCCGTGATACGTGGCTTCCCGGAAACATTGAGCCTCTGGCTCAAGTCCGGAATGAACGTCGTGTCCACCCCGAGAAACCCGAAGAGCGTTTGCATTTGCTTGAGTGGATCCTGGCAGAAATCATCGTAGAGCATGATGTGAATCCGCTTCCGATCGAAGCGTTCGTAGTAGCGCACTAGTTGTTGATGGTAGTAGCCCCGGCGCCGGTAGTGCCAGGCGGGCGCGTAACCCTCGGCGACACGCTGTTCTTCTGCGGCCAGGGCCAGGGCGAAGTCGGCGAACGGCTCCAGGTCGTCCCGGCGTGCGTGTTGGAAGCGGGAGTATGCCCTGTCAACCGGATTGCGCAGGATAGCGACCAGACGCACATCGGGCAAGTTCTCCCTGATCAGATCAGGCGCCTCACTGCTGTAGATATAATTCACCGAAGACTCACCCACGGCCCGCTGTTTCATGGCACCCGCGAACAGGCGGCGGTACTGTTCCATCGACGCAATGCGGTTACCGAGAATCGCGTTGCGCACCCGCGACCGGATCGCTCTCCCCTTATCTTCGCACTCGGGAGGGAAACGGAAAACCGGGGTGTCTCCGGCGAAAGAGTAGAAGTTCGGTTCCTTGATCCGGCTCATGAAGATATCGGGATGTTGGCCAAGGTAGTGGTGCAGCGATGTCGACCCCGACTTGGCGGCTCCGATGATCAGGAAGTTGGGCAGACGTGAACTCGATCCGCGCTGTTTCATGATCCCCGTAGACCTTGGGGGCGTGTCGAAATCGATCGATCCATTTTATTTTACTCCTTGTTTTTAGGACAAAAAAAGGACAGACTGTTTTTTTCGGTTGCGTTCTATATTATACAATGCTTTGCAGGCGATTTCATCCCTGGCCGGTATTCGTCAATTGAACGTCACCAGGCGTTATATATACTCGCTTTTTTCGAAAAACCAGGCTCCGATCATGACCGACAACAGGGCGCAGCCGGAGAGGATCCCCAGGTTGAGCAGGAGCGGCAGTTCCGATTTTCCGATCAGTGCTGCGCGCAGACCGTCAATCCCGTAGGTTAGAGGATCCAGGCGGGAAAGGGTTTTTGCCCATTTCGGATAACTCTCCAAAGGGAACATGGCCCCAGAGAGAAAAAACAGGGGAAAAACCACAAAATTCATGATCAGGTTGAATCCTTGGGTGTCCCGCATATTGGAGGCGAAGATGAGCCCCATTCCGATAAAAGTGACGGAAATCAGGATCATCAGTAAGATCGCCGGCAGTAGCATGATCCATCCCCGGGGACGGAATCCCATCAGCAGCGAAATGGTCAGGATAACCAAGGCCTGGAACAATGTAGTGGTCATGCCGCCAACGATGCGGCCCAGGACAATGGAAATCCGGCTGATGGGAGCCACCATAATCTCCTTCAGGAAACCGAATTCCCGGTCCCATATAACGGACAAACCGGCGAACGTAGACGAAAAAAGAATGCTCATGCCCAGGATCCCGGGAGTGAGAAAAACGAAGTACCCCATCCCCGCCGGTACGCCGGGAATATTGCTGCGCTTGAGCCCCATGCCCAAAAAAGCCAGAAAAAAAAGCGGCATCAGGAGGGTACCCATGAGCCTCGATTTGGCATGGAGCAGGCGCTTGATTTCACGCATCCACAGGACATATATGGCAATACCTTGGATGGCCTTCATGACATGCTCGCCGATCGACGGATACCCGAACCTTTACTGGAAACCATCGGTTGATTCATCCTCGCGTATGTTGCGACCGGTGAAATGGAGAAAGACATCTTCCAGGCTGGGTTTGCTCAAATTGACCGATTGGACGCCGGCCACTGCCTGCCGGGCAAGGTTCATCAGTTCCGGTATCCGTTTGTCTGCATGCTCCATGGTCAGGGTCAACTGGTCGTGGTGCTGTTTGATCGATTTGATCCAGTCTGATTTTGCAAGGAGGTCGAGGTAGGCCGATGCTTCACCCTGGATCTTGATGTGGACCATGTCCCCGCCCAGAATGCTTTTCAGGTCCGATGGTGTATCCATGGCCGCAATCCGCCCTTTGTCGATGATCGCCACGCGGTCGCAGAGGAAATCGGCCTCTTCCAGGTAATGGGTGGTGAGGATGATCGTGATCTGTTTTTCCCGGTTGAGTTTACGGATATAATCCCAGATATGACGCCGTGTCTGGGCGTCCAGGCCCAAGGTCGGTTCGTCCAGGAACAGAACCTTGGGATGCTGGATCAGACCCCGGGCAATCTCCAGTCTGCGCTTCATCCCGCCGGAATACTTTTCCACCAAGAGATTGGCTTTCGGTTCGAGGTTGACCAATTCCAGTACCTGGGCGATCCGTTCTTTCCGTTCCTGCTTGGCCAGCCCGTACATCATGGCGTGGAACTGAAGGTTGTCCATTCCTGTCAACCTCACGTCCAGGGCCGGTTCCTGGAAAACGATACCGATCCGATGGCGCAGGGCGTCACGATCTCCGGTCACCGGAATACCGGCGACTTCGGCATATCCTGAGGTTGGGTGGATCAAGGTGGCGAGGATATTGATGATGGTGGTTTTCCCGGCGCCGTTTGGGCCCAGCAGGCCGAACAACTCTCCTTCGAAGACGTTGAAAGAAATCCGGTCCACGGCTGTGTTTTTGTCGTATTTCTTGACCAGATGATCGACTCTTATCGCCATGTTCATGGATTTTTATCCTAACACACTCCTCCGGTCGGCGCAAACCATCGGGACGGCAGATCTGGGCGCCATCATCACCTTTCCATTTTTTTCTTTGGTCATGCTCAATCCTTTTAGACCTTTTAGGGAACTGAAGAGAGCTGAATAAAGACTATCCGGCTGCGAATCCAGGAATCTCTATGGTTGCTTTTTTTCTTGGGTTGGTATACTTTTAAAACATGGCTCCTTTCCGTTTTATTGGGTTTCCTTCCCAACTGAAAGTTAAAAAAATCATTTCTACGGTTATTGTTTCTTTCTTTTGCTTCAGCCCTCTGTCCGCTATGGTCGACTCTCCGGGAATTCCGCATATCACCGTCTACAACGAGCGGGAGTACCGTGGATCGATGCAGAATTGGAGTTTTGTCCGGGATGGGCGGGGTATGCTCTATGTCGGAAACAACGACGGCGTTCTCGAATACGATGGCCGGGAATGGAGACTGATCCGGACCGCCAACCGCTCGGTGGTCCGCGGTTTGGCCGTCGATGAGCGGGGGACGGTGTATGTCGGCGGTGTCGGCGAATTCGGCTACCTGAAGCCTGGCGCCACGGGAACTCTCGAGTACGCCTCGCTGATCGACCGACTCCCGCCTGAAAACCGGCGTTTCAATGAGATCTGGGAAACCTGGGCGACCGCTGCCGGCGTGGTGTTTCGGTCTTTGCATGCCGTTTATATCGTTCGCGATGGCCGGGTCGCTATGGTCCCCCACGAGCGGCCTCTGCAAAGAAGCTTTCTGATCAACGGCGATATCTATATCAAGGAGGCCGGAGGAGGTATCCTCCGCCTGCGCCGGGACCGGCTGGAACTCATTCCCGGAACGGAGGTGTTGGCGAACGAGCCGGTGTTCGTCATGCTGCCCCGAAGCCGGACCGATGTCCTCATCGCCGGGCGGGCCAGCGGCCTGATGAGCATGCGCATCCGTGCAGACGGTGCCGCGGCCCACATAGAAAAGATCAAGGGATGCGCGGAGGCCGATCAGTTCATCCAGAAGAACAACCCCTATTGCGGCGTCCGGGTCGATGCGCAGACCTTCCTGATCGGCTCGCTACAGAACGGGTTTGTGGTCATCGATGCCGACGGCCGGGTGCTCCGCCAGTTCAACCGGCAAGCGGGGCTGCCGGACGACACCATCTACAATTTTCTGGTCGATGAGCAGAAGAATGTTTGGGTGGCGACCGGAAATGGCCTTGTCTATTTGGAGAGCTCGTCCACATTCAGCCGCATCGACGCCCGCATGGGCGTGACCGGAAACGGGTATACGGCGTTTATCTGTCCACCCGACCCCGAAACGGGGGAGCGATACCTCTATCTGGGGACAAGCAAGGCGATTTTGAGCCGCAAACTGGACGACTGGGGGACCCCGTTCCGGCAATTGGAGGAAGGGAACGGACAGGTCTGGACACTGGCAGCCCACCGAGGGAGGTTTCTCGGCGGCTACATCTATGGTGTCCTCGATATCGATCCGCGGACGGGAGCAGCAACCGATGTGTTGCGGTCGAGTGACAACATCCACATTTTCCAATTGCTGCCACTGCGGCAGCATCCCGATATTCTTCTGGCTTGCAGTTTACGTGGTCTCTACAGTCTCAAGTTCGAAAACGGCAAATGGCGATCCCTGGGACAGGTTGCCGGCTTCCAGATTCAGTGCCGGTATTGCGCCGAAGATCGGGAGGGGAACATCTGGGTGGGGCATGAATACCTGGGCGTATACCGCTTGAAGCTATCCGCCACGATGGATCGCGTCGAAGAGTCCAAATTCTATGGAACCGAGGCGGGGCTGCCCGCCGCTTTTGCCAACCGCGCCTACCGCCTCGGCGACCAGGTGATTTTCGCCACCACCCGTGGCTTCTACTCATTTGATGAACGCTCGGAACGGTTTACCCCGATGGCGGAATTGAACCGGTTTTTGTCCTGCACCGGTCCCCTCTTCCCGATCGAAGTGGATGAATGGAGAAATATCTGGTTTCAGGAAGAGACGGCGGCCGGATTCAACCGCGGCGTTCTCCGGCGTCAGAAGGACGGTTCCTACCGACCGGAACTGACCCCCTGCAAGCTGCTCGATCCGGCCGAGCGATCGATCGGCATCAATCGCCTGGACAGGAACCTGGTCGTTTTCTGCCAATCGGAGGGGTTCGTCACCTTCAATCCGGCGGCCGGGGAGAGTGATACCGGGGCTCTCCCGGTTCATATCCGTCGTGTCAGCGGTGGTAAAACGGTGCAGCCGTTATTCTCCGGGACCTATGCCGACGAAAATGGCCGGGTCTCGTCCCGACAACCCGAAACCGACCGGATCGCCATCCCCTTTGCCGGTAATTCACTGCAGATCGCTTTTTCTTTTCCCTATTTCCGCCGCGCGAACGCTAACCGGTATGCCACGCTGCTTTCGGGATTCGAGTCCGAGTGGACACCATGGAGTGTCAACTCCTATCGCGATTTCACCAATTTACCTCCGGGAAAATACCGGTTTTTGGTGAAAGCCAGGAATGTTTTCGACCGGGAAAGCGATGCCACCGACTTCCGCTTCCGGATTCTCACCCCCTGGTACCGGACCGTTCCGGCCCTGACCGGCTATATCCTGCTGGGCATCCTCGGTTTATTGGGCATTATGCACTGGCGGACCCGCAACCTGGCTGAGGAAAAACGAAAACTGGAAGCGATGGTAGCCCAGCGGACCAGCGAACTGGCGCAAAAGAGCGAGGAATTGAAGGAGATGTCGCTCTCCGATCCCCTGACGCAGCTTCGGAATCGTCGATATCTGGCCGAAGTGTTGAGCGAAGAGATCGGCGATTTTATCCGGCAGAAAAAATACTTGATCTCCCAGCCCCACCGCCGCCGGTCCATCGAAAACAATGCCGTGATGGGAATTTTGCTGTGCGATATTGACCATTTCAAGCAGATCAACGATCAATACGGTCATCGGGCCGGAGATCTGTTTCTCAGTGAACTGAGTGCCCTGATGCGATCCCTGATCCGGCAGGAGGACACGGTGATCCGCTGGGGCGGGGAAGAATTTCTGATCATCCTGAAAAAAACCGATCCGGAAAATCTCTTCCACCTGGCCGAGAAGATTCGCCGCACCATCTACGCGACCCATTTCCCGATCGAAATCGACGGTATCGACTTGTACGGCAGAAGCTGCAGCATCGGCCTGATCCGTTACCCGTTCATCGAGGATGAACCGGAATGGATCAGTTTTGACCAGGTGATCGTCCTGGCCGACCGGGCCATGTACTATGGCAAGGAGAGTGGCCGCAACCGGACCGTTCTCCTGGAGCATGCCGGTTATGTCCCCCGGGCCGACGAGATTGCGGAATTGATCCAATCGCTTGCTGTGGCCGAAAGTCGGGGCTTTCTGCGCATCCGTATGCAGGGAGAGAAACCGGAGGGGCCTAATTCCCTTTCTTGAGCAGCCGGGTCGCTTCGACCAAGCGGATGAATTCGCTTCGGTAGCCGAACCGGTCCTGGCCCTTGGCCTGCCGCGCCAAAGTCAAAACGCCATCGAAAGATGAGCTTCCCTTGAATTTGGAATCGCGCAGGAGCAGGCCGAATTCGGCGACAGCGGCCGCCCAGAGAAGATTTTCATCGGCGACCGCCTGCCGGTCGGTGACCGGCCGGACCAGCAGCCGGCTCTCTTCTTCCCGGGGAGGCTTGTAGCGGAGTTTCACCGTCGCCCATTCTGGGGAGTCGGCCGTGCCGGGCTTGTCTTTCGTGGATTGGTAACGGAGCTCGTCGACTTCCGGGATTTCTTCCTTTGATCCGGCGGGGATGATTTCGTAGAGGGCCGTCACCCGGTGGCCGGAACCGATTTCCCCGGCGTCCTTCTGGTCGTCGTTGAAATCCTCGGCGGCGAGCATCCGGTTTTCATAGCCGATGAGGCGGTAGGATTTCACCCGCGCCGGGTTGAATTCGACCTGGATCTTCACATCCCGGGCTACGGTGAACAGAGTGCCGTGCATCTCGTCGACGAGAACTTTTTTCCCCTCCAGCAGGCTGTCGATGTAGTGGTAATTCCCGTCCCCCTTGTCGGCCAACTGCTCCAACCGGGAGTCTTTGATGTTCCCCTTGCCGAAGCCAAGCACGGTGAGGTGGATGCCCCGCTGCTTCTTTTCCTCGATCAACCGCACCAGGCTTCCGGTGTCGCTGACGCCGATGTTGAAATCGCCGTCGGTGGCCAGGATCACCCGGTTGTTTCCCCCTTTGATTAGATTTTCTTCCGCGGTTCGGTAGGCGAGTTGAATTCCAGCTCCGCCGGCGGTCGAACCGCCCGCTTCCATTTCATCGATCAGGCCCAGGATCATTTCTTTGTTCTCCCCTGGAGTCGAGGGGAGGACCAGGCCGGCCGCCCCGGCGTAGACGACGATCGCCACTCGGTCGACGGGCCGCAGTTGCTCGACCAGGAGGCGGAACGATGCCTGCAGCAGCGGCAGCTTGTTCGGCTCGTACATCGATCCGGAGACGTCGATCAGGAACACCAGGTTGGCCGGCGGCAGTTTGTCGTCCGCCAGCCGGCGTCCCTGCAGGCCGATGTGGAGAAGCCGGTGTGTTTTGGCCCAGGGGCACGGGGCGAGCCGGGCGGCGACCGCGAAGGGATCGTCTCCCTCCGGCTTCGGGTAATCGTAGTCGAAGTAATTGATCATCTCCTCGATGCGGACGGCGTCGGCCGGCGGCCACTGCCCGTCGGTGATGAAGCGGCGCAGGTTGGCGTAGGAAGCGGTGTCGACGTCGATGGAAAAGGTCGAGAGGGGAGTGCCGCGGGCGTTGTTCCAGCGGTTTTCCTGGATCGATGCGTACTCTTCGGTGTTGAATCTCTGTCCGCCCCTGCTGATCGAGTAGGCAACGGCAGTCGATTTTGTATCTACTGTGGGAACCCTTCCGGTGACGACGGTCACCTCTTCCATCAAAACTCCCAGATTCATTGAAAAATCTACCCGTTCCTCCTTGCCGGCCCGGAGGGAAACTGCCCTTCTCACCGTTTTGAATCCTTCCAGACTGGCAATGACCTCATATTCTCCGGGTTGCAAGGCCGGCAACCGGTAAACCCCGGCATTGTTGCTGATGGCAGTATTCTTCGTCTGCAGGGATTGGTGGACCGCCTGCACCTCCACTCCCGGCAGCGGAGCCCCCTCCGGATCGGTGATTTTCCCCCGGATCACCCCGGTTTCCTGGCCGAAGACGGCGATACCGAGTGTACTGAAAACCCAGGCGACGGTCAGCCAACGCATCAGTCCATTTTCACTTCCCTTCATGATACCCTCCTGGATGGCTTCACGCATTTCTCCTGCCAGTTTCGGGCCGATTCCGGTTTGAACCCGAATCGGGCCGCCTCCGCTCGGGCTTTGAAAAAAAGACCAGTCTGTTGCCGGTGGCGAATGACCTAAAAAATTCAAAATATTGAATGGATCGATTCAAAATCGGGTATAATCCAGGCATGGATGATTCAATTCAGACCCGGGAGTCAGTGCGATGAACGAATTCAGCGATGACGGTCATTGTTTCGTTTGCGGCCCACAAAATCCGATTGGTTTGAAACTAAAATTCACTCCTGTTGCAGATGGTGGGGGGAGCGAAGCGAGTGTGGTCTTTCCCGGCCATTTCCAGGGGTGGGAAGGGGTGGTCCACGGCGGCCTGATCTCGACCGTTCTCGACGAGATGGCCATCCAGGCGGCGGGACACCGGGGAATCAAGTGCGTGACCGCCGAGTTGACGGTCCGCTTCGTAAAACCGGCGAAAACCGAAACCCCCTACCGGCTGGAGGGATCGGTCACCGAGGACCGCGGCCGCATCGTCATGGCCGACAGCCGCCTGCTCGACGAAGGGGGGAAAGAAATCGCCCGGGCGACCGCCCGATTGTTTCGCGTCAATTCCTGCTGATCAGCCCTTTTTTTTCTCCAGGTACTCGCGGATGGGCAATCCGGCCACGGCCCAATCGTCGGCAGCGACATCCCGGAGGATGACCCGCACCGAGTCGGCCGGAACATCCAGGGTGCGGCAGACCGCCTCGGTCACCTCGGCCATCAACCGCTTTTTTTTGTCCTGATTCCGACCTTCGAGCAGATGAATCATCACCACCGGCATGATCAGCCTTCCTGACGTTATTTGTCGCGGGGGGCGAATACCCAGGAGAACCGCAGGTTCCAGTGGGGGAAATGGTCGAGGAATGCCCGGACCTTTTCTTTGAAGGGTCGGACAACGAATTCGATCATGGGGCCGCGGCGACTGTCGCCTTTGGAAAAGTGGAGGCCGGCGGCAAGCGTGGAAGTCATTTCGAATCGACCCGACCGCTCCGAATAACTGAGGGTGACTCCACCTTGAGCGGAGGCGGTGAAACGGACATTGACCGCTCCCAGATTGAAGGACGGTTTTTTCGGCAGGAAACGGGGTCCGATCTGGAAGTCGAATTTCAATATTTCATTGATCAAATGCAAACCGTAGTGAAGGTCAGATGTATCGAGATAATGGAAACCGAATCCCCAATCGAGGAGGAAGGCGCTCTCGGTCAACTTGGCCATGCCGAGATTGATGCCGATCACCGGACAGGTGATAGAATACTTGGAATCATTCCAATGTTCGATCTTTTGCTGACCGACAAAATCGAGCGAAAACCGGGTGATCACAATCCTCTTTTCATCGGGAGGATTCGTTGCCGTCGATTGGGCGGGAAGCAAAACGCAGGTCAGGATCAGTCCGAACCAGATGGTTAATTTCATTGAGTCTCTCCTTGGTTGGAAATGCATATTTGTTCCCATAATTTATCATGAGCATATCGAAAAAAGCAAGCGAACCATGGTGCTTCGATCGTATTGCAGTTTGGGTGTCACTGTGATACCTTTTTCCTGGACGGCCTGAAAGGCCGGTTTGAAATAAGGATACAGCCATGAGTGCGATGATACTGGATGGAAAAGCGTTGGCCCGGCGCATCGAGGAAGACCTGACGGCCCGAGTGGACCGGATCGTGAAAAAAACGGGGGGATCCCCTCCCACCCTGGCCACCATCCTGGTCGGAGACGACCCGGCGTCGGCCACCTATGTGAAGATGAAAAGCAATGCCTGCCGCCGGGTGGGGATGGAATCGGAGCCGGTGTTCCTGCCGCCTGATACGACGACCGAACGGGTGCTGGCGGAAATCGACCGGTTGAATGCCGATCCCAGGGTGAAGGGGATCCTGCTTCAGCACCCCGTTCCCCGGCATATCGATGAGCGGTGCTGTTTCGACCGGATCGCACTGGAAAAGGATGTCGACGGAGTCACCTGCCACGGCTTCGGACGCATGGCGCTGGGCGAACCGGCCCATGGGGCGGCGACTCCGTCGGGAATCATGAAGCTGCTAGAGCACCATCAGATCACCCTGGAAGGGATCGAAGCGGTGGTGGTCGGCCGCAGCCCGATCCTGGGGAAACCCCTGGCTCTGATGCTGCTCAATGCCCATGCCACGGTCACCATCTGTCATTCGCGCACCGTCGACCTGGCCAGAATCGTCGAGCGGGCCGGCCTGGTGGTCGGGGCCGTCGG
>Ga0105099_10000336_pt1 | contig 32322 bp, 28 predicted proteins | sample PPLLak3cmMay2015_2_FD_79138 | JGI IMG/M metagenome (GOLD analysis project Ga0105099, IMG submission 79138) | Freshwater sediment microbial communities from Prairie Pothole Lake near Jamestown, North Dakota, USA - PPLs Lake P8 Core (1) Depth... | ecosystem: Environmental > Aquatic > Freshwater >... | reverse complement strand
GAGGATGTTCTTGAGACCCTTCTTGCTGAAGTAGGAAAATCGCTGCCTGTTTTAAAAAAAATATTGATTGATGAAAGAGACATGTACCTTGCCCAGAAGATAAAGTCGGCACCCGGAAAAAGAATAGTGGCCGTTGTAGGCGCAGGCCACGTGAAAGGCATAAAATTATACTGGAACGAAACCATAAACACCGAATCGCTTGAAATAATACCGCCTAAAAGCAGGCTTTCTGATGCTGTTCAATGGATCACGGGCGCCGGCATAATAATCCTTTTTGTTCTCGGGTTTTATTACGGCGGAGCAAAAGCCGGGACAGACATGATAACATGGTGGGTGATTATAACCGGTCTTCTTGCAGGACTGGGCGCCCTTCTTGCCATGGCGCATCCTTTAACGATTTTATCTTCGATTCTTGCAGCTCCTTTAACAACCATTCATCCGCTCATAGCCGCAGGATGGGTTTCGGGTCTGGTGGAAGCCTTCTCCCGCAAACCGAAGGTTAAGGATCTTGAAAGCCTCCCTGAAGATATCCTTTCCATAAGGGGATTCTGGAGAAACAAGGTAACAAGAATTCTCCTTGTGGTTGCCTTTACAAATATCGGGGCTGCTATCGGTTCGATGGTTGCCATTCCGATTATGATCAAGTTGCTGTAATGGCTTTGCATAACATTTGATCATGAGACTGAAGAGCCCAGCTCACCCTTCACGGTTCAACATTCCACCATCATTCACGGTTATGCTGTTTAAAACGTGGGTCAGACTGGTTATGTTAAAAGGCTTCTGAAGAGCCGCGGAAAACCCGTACTTTTCCGGGTTGCTCATGACAGGATCCTGACTGTACCCGCTTATCACGATTCCTTTTATCCCCGGATCCATCTCTTTGAGAACCTTCATTGCGTCCATGCCGCCGAATCCTCCCGGAATCGTAAGATCAAAAATAACGGCTTTGTAAGGCCTACCGGCAGCTCTTGCTTCCACATAAAGATCTATGGCCTTTTCTCCGTCTTCAACCGCATCTACTTCATATCCTGCTTTTTTCAAAATTGTAAGCCCCAGGTCACGGATATCTGCTTCATCATCCATCAAAAGAATCCTGCCGGTTCCGATTATAATTTTTTCCTTTTTTACTTCAGATTTTCTCAGCGCTCCTTTTGCTGCAGGAAGATAAAAGGTAAAAACCGACCCTTCTCCCACAAGCGATTCAACCTCTATATACCCACCGTGCCTTGCTATTATTGAATGGGATGTTGCGAGGCCAAGGCCGCTTCCCTCCTTTTTAGTTGTGTAAAACGGATCAAATATTTTCTGTAAATTGTTTTGGGGTATTCCAACCCCCTCATCTCCTACCGAAACCGATACATATTCGCCTTCCGGAAGAGATCCTCTGCCGTTACGGCCGTCTACAAACACGTTTTTTACCGCGACAACTATCGTTCCCCCGCCCGGCATTGCCTGCCGAGCATTTATCAGAAGATTTGTCATAACCTGCAGGATCTGCCCGCGGTCTGCGTCAACCGGTTTTATGTTTTCCCCGTAATGCATCTCACAGGTTGAACTGCTTGACTTTCCAAGAGCCATGCTTGCCGCTTCGTCAATCACGGGCTGTATGTAAATTGTCTCCCTGAAAGGTTCTCCGCCCCGTGAAAAAGTAAGAAGCTGTCTTGTAAGGCCTGTTGCGCCCAGGACTGCTGTCTCGGCTTTAGAGATATAATTCTGGATTGTTTCCGGGTCTTCCGGAAAAAGTTTTGCAAGATTTAAGTATCCCATTATTGCAGTCAGAATATTATTAAAGTCATGGGCTATTCCGCCTGCAAGAGTGCCGATCGCCTCCAGTTTCTCTGTGCGTATCATATGGGATTCAAGTTTCTGTTGCTCCGTAACATCTCTCATGATGCCCAGAAAGCCTGTCTTTTTTCCGTCTTTTATTATATGAGAAGCGTTTACCTTAATCGTAAGCTTCCGTTTATCTTTTGTGATAATTTCAAAGGTGCTCTCTTTTAACTGAATTCCTAGCTCATACAGCTTGTTTCGTATCTCAGTAATTTTTCGGGTGTTCTCTTTATCGAAAAACGTCTTATAGTTCGCGCCGATAATTTCATCCCGCGTATAACCCGTAATCTCTTCGATTGCCCTGTTGCAGGAAGTGCAGTTCCCTTCAAGATCGCAGGTAAATATCATATCCATCGAGTTTTCAACTATCTCCCTGTATTTCTGTTCGCTCTCTTTAAGGGCCATTTCCGCAGTTTTGCGCACTGTTATATCCACAACAATATGAACCGAACCAACTATATTTCCGGTCTCGTCAGTGAGCGGGGTTGTTATTATTTCAAAAAATGAGTTTCCATCCGGCGCCTCAATCTCTTCCCGGGTCGTCTTTCCCCTGTCCAGAAATTCCTTGTGCGGGCATAATGGAATATCATTTCTATGAATAACCTCGTAACAGGGCCGCCCGATCATCTCGGTGAATTTCATTTTGAAAAGCTTTGACGCGGCAAAGTTAAGTCGCCCTATTTTGCCCTCTTTATCCGTAATAAAAATTGCGTCGGGAACCGAATCGAATGTAAGCTCCCATTCACGCCTTGCAGTCCGCAGAATAGACACGGTTTTATTCAGATTCAGGGATATCTCGTGATATGTCCTGTAGAGATCACCTATCTCATCGTCTGATTTCAGTTCTTCTAGTTTATCATCGAGAGGCGTTTCTCCAAGTTTCAGGGTCACTTCTCTGAGCTTTAAAACAGGATAGGTAATCCTTCTTATTGCTATAATTCCTATAAGACCCGCTAACATGGCTACGCACAGAACAGAGAAAACAGACCTCTTTAAAGCTTCTCTCATAGGGGCAAATGCCTCGTACTTAGGCTGTTGCGCTCCAAGCACCCAATTAGTATTCGGAATCTGTCTCAATGAGAGAAGCATTGGAATTCCACGCGAATTGACGGTCTCTCCGACTCCTTCAAAACCATCTATTCCGGCATCCAGCAGCTTGTTTGCTCCAGCCGGGATATCTTTTTTCAGGATTCTTTTATCGTCCGGATGCAGAATTATCATCCTTGATTTATCCGCTATATAGATATATCCGGATTCTCCAATCTTTTCTTGCCGGATTCCGCCAAAAAGTTGCGGGGAAAGAAGTCGCATGGAGCAGCCCAGAAGCCCTGCGACTTTATTGTTTCTGTCCCTTATCAGGGCTGTCACGGTAATGACCGGCTGACCTGTTCTTGCAGAAATATAAGGTGTTCCTATGATTCCTTTTCCTTCTTCCATGGTTCGTTTGAAATATTCCCTGAAGGCAAAGGATTTTCCTCTTGTTTCTGAATAATAAGGATAATCGCTCCAGAGTTTCCCGTTTTTATCGAGCAGAAACATCCCGTTTTCAAACCTGGGATACAATTCAACCATGGATTTCATGAATTTTTCCGCTTCATCCGGTTTTCTTTTCTCTATGACGTCAGCCGGAAGATTGAAAGCAATAGCCTTAGCATCGTTCAGGCTGTCATTTAAAAGCATTGTCACAGATTCCGCTGTCGAGCCTGAAATGGTTTCGATGTTGGAATAGATTGTTTTTCTGAGAGAGCTTTCCAGGAAACGGATAAAGAATAGGCTTATGGTGCCCACGCAAATTGCCGCTATAACAGCCATAAGAAGAGAGGTTTTTGTTCTGAGCCGCATTATAATAGCCTCTGTTTACCGGTTTGTGCCTCTGTATTTTTGCCCCTTGCTTTACTGTTCACCGTTCATTATCTTAACCACCGTTCTATTGACCTCTTTTCCGTCATCCAGCGTATAGGTCATCTTTATGGTCTTAAGGCATTTCTGGGCGAAAAGCCTGATGCATTCAGGGTAAAGCTCCCATTCAAGGGCAAGTCCTTTTTTTTTGATTGAATCTATCGTATCGTCCGGTTCTATCTGAAATGCCTTTTGACCGATTATAGGGCCGGAGTCTTCCCCGTAATCGATGAAATGTACTGTGCATCCTCCTGTTTTTGAACCATAACGGAAAGTGTCTCCATATCCGTCAGTGCCCGGAAAAGCCGGCAGCAGGGCTGGGTGTATGTTCATAATGCGGGGATTATCAGGATCGGTATTTATCCTGTCGATAAAATATGGAGTGAAATTTCGCATAAATCCTGCAAGGACAAGGAGATCGAAGGGGTAGGGTTTCATCTTCTCAATAAGCAAAGCCTCGGCGATGGCTCTTGTTACAACAAATTTTTCTTTCTTTTTGGAATCTGCCCCGGAAGGGAAAAGGGAAATCCTGGAAAGGATATCTTGCATTTCAAAATCACCAGGCAGACTGATTGCTCCCGGATCTTTCCCATATTGCCTGATAATAGAAGAATAATCCACGACAAAAGTCGGAATATTGTGTTTTGATGCTCTCGCAAGGCCCTTTGCATCCGGATTATCGGTTCCCACAAATACAATTTTTCCGTCAACTTTTCCAGATTCACAGGAATCAATAATCGCCTGCAGGTTTGTTCCTCCACCTGATATAAGGGCGCCAATCCGGATTCTGTTCCCCATTAAAGCACCTCCGTTTATGTGTTATGGTAAAATGTCACAGATATATTCCGTTTGGGTATGGGTGTTTATGCAATACGCACCCATACCCAAATAATTTAAACTAGCTTCAATCGGAACATTATTCTGGCAATCACTATAATAATGGCCAGCATCTGTTTAAAATCCGTATGAAAAGCAAGACAGACTCATAACACCTATTTTTTTCAAATACCAATTAACAAAGCGACCTGCTATTGTCAATCAGTCGCATAAGGAGCCATTAAGAAAGAACCGTTACATTTCATTCCGGCATTTCAATATTGGATATTTTAACGCTGGCCTGGCCGGTTCGTTTTGATAACCCTCAATAAGCCAATATCGGCATTATGCGTTATAAATTCATTATTTTTGCCTGAAAAGGACTGGGTTGACAATACCTAAGCCAGCCACTATAATGATACGTAATATATATTACTTTAAAGGAAAGGAAATGTATCATGTCTGAAGGAATTCTTGAGGTAAGTGACAGCAGTTTTGATGCGGAAGTCATGCAGTCTGAAAAGCCGGTGCTGGTTGATTTCTGGGCTCCATGGTGCGGTCCGTGCAAGGCCATAGGCCCTATAGTTGAAGAGCTTGCAGGCGAATTCGGAGATAAAGTAAAATTTACAAAATGTAATGTGGATGACAATCCTGTTTCCCCAGGAAAATTTGGAATAAAAGCAATCCCTACCCTCATTTTCTTCAAGCAGGGCAAGATTGTTGACCAGATTACCGGAATGGTAGCCAAATCCAAACTTGAAAAATCGATAAACGGAATTCTCTAATAAAGAATCTTTGTAATGGAAAAAGTTGACTACGATCTCATAATAATCGGAGGAGGGCCTGCCGGACTTACAGCCGGGATCTACGCTGCCCGCGCAAGGCTGAATGTTGTCCTATTTGAAAAGCTTGTGCCAGGCGGCCAGATACTGGTAACCGATTGGATTGAGAATTATCCCGGTTTTCCGGAAGGAATAAGCGGAGTGGATCTTGTCGGAAAAATGGCGGATCAGGCAAAAAGGCTGGGACTCAAAATAGAAAGCAACGAGGTCGTTTCTCTTAATCTTTCGGGAAAGGTCAAAAAAATAAACCTTGACAGCGGGATGGTTACGGCACATGCAGTAATACTTGCCACGGGAGCCCATCCTCGAAAGCTTGAAGTGCCGGGAGAAGATGCTTTTTACGGAAGGGGCATATCTTTCTGCGCCACCTGCGATGGCCCGTTTTATAGGAATAAAACTGTTGCAGCCGTCGGAGGTGGAGATACCGCCGTGCAGGAAACTTTGTTTCTTACAAAGTTTGCCCGGAAAGTATACCTCATTCACAGAAGGGATAAGCTTAGAGCGGCAAAAATTCTTCAGGAACGCGCGCTTGCAAACGAAAAAATAGAGTTTGTCTGGAATTCCGTTATAACCCATATCGGAGGCTCTGATGGCCTTGACAAGATATTCGTAAAGAATGTTAAAACAGGTGAAGAAAAAGAGCTTGCTGTTGACGGATGCTTTATCTGGGTCGGAATTCTGCCGAATACCGGTTTTCTCGGCGATTCCGTAAAACTTGATGAATACGGATTCGTAATTGCCAACAATAATATGGAAACCTCCGTTCCAGGCGTTTTTGCGGCGGGTGATGGCCGCAACACTCCTCTGCGTCAGGTTTCAACTGCCGTGGGAGATGCAGCAATTGCAGCATTTTCAGCGGAACATTACATTGAAAGTCTGAAAAATTGACAGCCAAATCAACCCGTATAATTTTGATATTGTTCATCGCAGTGCTTGTATGCCAGGGATGTGCATTATTTGCGGTCAAGGAAGAAAAATATGCACAGGAGCTTGCCGACGACGGCATGGAAGCCTACCATGAAGGTGATTACAAAGATGCGATAGAATCCTTTGAAAAGCTCAAAGACTGGTATCCTTTCAGTAAATTTGCGATGCTTGCAGAGCTTAAAATAGCCGATTCGCATTACAAGCTGAAAGAATATGATGATGCAGTAGCCGCATACGAGGAGTTTGAGAATCTTCATCCCCTCAATGATGCAATCCCATATGTTATTTTCCAGACAGGGTTGTGTTATTTTGAGCAGGTTGATACTCCCGACAGGGATCAGACTGTGGCCAAAAAAGCTCTTGATGCATTCAATCGTCTTATTAAGCGGTTTCCGAAGGACACATATGCGCTAAAAGCAGGGGAATACGCAAATACCTGTTATAAAAGCATAGCTGAATCTGAATTTGAAATCGGTTTTTATTATTATAAATCAAAATATTACAAGGCTGCCCTGAAACGCTTTAAGGCCGTTCTTACCAATTATCCCGACGTGGGAGTCCATCAGAAAGCTATTCAATATATCGCCTTGTGCGAAACGATGCTGTCAAAACAGGACAAAAAAAGTGCTTTACACTGAACAGGTTTTGGTGTATCAGCGCCTATCCTGTTTTACGACTGTATGCAGGATAATATAATTTATAAAATTTGTTGATCGAAAAAATATTTGACGGCAAAGTAAAAAGTGCATTATGCAAGGTGTGCGAATCTTGAGGAATGAAGCGTACATGTTAGTACGCTTCATTGACGAAAGATGAAGCGCAACTTAAGCAGAATGATTTTATACATAGCCGTTCAAGGAGAAATATTATGTCCAGAATGTGTGAAATATGCGGGAAAAAACCTATGGTCGGGAGCAATGTAAGCCATGCTCATAATGTTACAAGCCGCAGGTTCAATCCCAATCTTCAGAGTGTAAGAGCGCTTCGCAATGGAAGAGTAAAAAAGATTATGGTCTGTACCAGTTGCATCAGGTCAGGTCTCGTTGTCAAAGCACCGTAATTTTCAACTACCGAAGATTACTCATCAATACGCTTTGCATCTGTAACCAGTTTTACTTTCTTCAGATCTGATAAAACCTTTTTTAAATGGTCGGTGTCTTTAACTGTAAGCGTAAAAAGGCTCTCCACGGTCTTGTTTTCCCTTGTTGTGGAGTTGGCGCCGATTATATTTGCGCCATTCTTGCTTATATTGGAAGCGATATCGGCAAGAAGGCCGACTCTGTCGTAGGATGAGATATGGATTTTAACCTGATATAAATCAGACGAATTTACATTCCACTCTACATCTATCTGCCGTTCGGGATTCATCTTCAGTGCATTCACACAGATAGTTCGGTGGACTGTAACACCATAACCCTGTGTAATATAACCTGTTATCGGATCACCTGGAACCGGCTGACAGCATTTTCCGAACTTTATTAATATATCGTCAATACCTTTTACAACAACACCGGATGTTGTTTTCTTCTTTCTGACCCGGCCGATCAGTTTATCCAGTATCGATCCATCCTCTTCCGTTTCCGGCTTGGATACAAACTTTCTTACAATCTGAAGAGGGGTCGTTTTTCCATAACCGATACTTGCTATCATATCGTCAAAAGTTTTAAAACCCAGCTGCTCTATTACTTTATCCATCTCTCCGGATTTTATGATAGCAGCAAAGTTAAGGCGCTCCTTCCTGAAAGCCTTTTCGCACATTTCCCTCCCAAGGGTTATGCTGCGATCCTTTTCCTGGGTCTTGATCCATTGCCTTATCCTGGATCTGGCTTTCACTGTTTTTACAAATTTAAGCCAGTCCTTGCTCGGATGATGCCCCTTTGCGGTAACTATTTCAACTATATTGCCTGTCTGCAGCTCAAAATTTAATGGAACCATGCGCCCGTTGACTTTTGCGCCTGCACACTGATTTCCGACTTCGGTATGAATGAGATAGGCAAAATCAACAGGAGTTGCACCTTTGGGAAGAGATTTGATGGCGCCTTTGGGGCTGAACACGTAGACCTCATCCGGATAAAGATCTATGCGGACATTTTCCAGAAATTCAACAGGATCTTTACATTCTTCCTGATTATCGACAAGATTCTGAATCCAGGAAAATTTCTTGCTGATGTTGTCATCGATACTTTTCCCTTCTTTGTAGCTCCAGTGGGCTGCAATACCGGATTTTGCAACCCTGTCCATTTCCCATGTCCTTATCTGTATTTCGATCCTTTCACCTATAGGACCGACAACAGTTGTATGAAGCGACTGATACATGTTAGGCTTTGGAAAACCTATATAATCCTTGAATTTATGGGCTATCGGTTTCCAGAGTGCATGCACCAGGCCAAGAGCTTCATAACAGTGTGGTATCGTATCAAGGATAATTCTGAATGCAATGATATCGTAGACCTGGTCAAATTCGAGATTCTGTTTTATCATTTTCTGGTATATGCTGTAGTAATACTTGTATCTTCCCGACACATCACCCTTCAGGTTATTCTCATACATCTTTTTCTGAATATAGCTCTTGACGGTCTCGACATATTTTTCCCGCTCCTCTATGTCCTTGCTGACCAGATTTTTAATCTTTAAATATTCATCAGGCTGAAGATACATAAAAGAAGTGTTTTCGAGCTCATGTTTTATCCAGTAGATTCCAAGGCGTGCCGCAATAGGCGCATACATGTCGAGTGTTTCCTGTGCTATTTTTATTCTTTTTTCCTCGCTCTGGAACTGCAGGGTTCTCATGTTGTGAAGGCGGTCGGCAAGCTTTATAAGAATCACCCTTATATCATCAGCCATGGCAAGAAACATTTTTCTTATGCTCTCAGCCTGGCGGGCTGCCTGGGAATCACTGAACGGGAGTTTACTCAGTTTTGTCACTCCGGAAACTATATGTGAGATTTCCTGACCGAAAAGCCCGGTGATTTCTTCAGTAGTCGCGTGTGTATCTTCTATCACATCATGCAGCAGCCCGGCTGCAATGCTCACCACATCGAGCTTCATATCGGCTAGAATTCCTGCTACTTCAAGAGGATGAGAGAGATAAGGTTCTCCTGATAATCGAACCTGGCCATCATGAACCCTTGCTGAATAGATATAGGCGCGATCAAGAATATCAAGATCGGCGTCAGGATTATTCTCCGTAACCTTATCAACAATATCCGTAATCCTGATCATCTTTACACCCGTTTCGTATTCGCCAGTAAACCCGTCTTCATTAATATATGTCCATCTGGAAACAAAGTTTGGATACATTTGATTTTGAAGATCCACGCAACAAGCTGCGTGGAATCTTCGACCGTAGGGAATAGTGTCTGTTTTAATCGCTCACTAATCCCGCAGGAAGCAGCGGGTAATGCGCTCACTTTTTGGTTCCAGTTCAGAAATAGGCAATTTTGGGCAAGCTCAAGAAAATCAAGGGATTGCGCTTAAGACATACGCAATGTATGTCGCACAAGAAATCCCGCAGATTGACACAGAGATCGCATAAAAGGGCCATTTCCGGACGGAAACTAATATGCTTTGGCAAATACAACTCGCCCGCTGCTGGGCCTGCCGCAACATACGCATTTTCCCTTTTCATTTTCCTGCACAAGAGGAATACATCTTATGGTGACACTTAAATCCTCTTTTATTTTTGCCTCGCACACTCCTGCCCCGCACCAGTGAGATGCGGCAAACCCTCCGTGAATTTCAGGCTGCTCCTTATTCAGCGGAGTAAAAAATTCGTAAAAATCTTTACTACCGTCCACGAATACAGTATTTTTCTCCTTAAAAGAAACGGCTTTTTCATAAAGAGCATTCTGAATTTCATCCAGAATGCCTGTAATTTCTTTTATAAACATCTCCCTTTTCATCGAGATTTTTTCCCTGTGCGGCTTATCCCTTCTTGCTACATAAACGGAATCCTGAGACATATCTCTCGGCCCCACCTCAACCCTTAAGGGAATGCCTTTCTTTATCCACTCCCATCCCCTGGCGCCTCCGGTATCCCTGTCGTCGATTTCCACCCGTATTTTCCGGTAACAGTAGAAAGTATTTTTCAGTTCAGCGGCAATTCTTTCTATATATTCCATGACCTTCGGCCTGTCATCCGGTGATCTGTATATCGGAATAAAAACAACATGAGATGATGCAACCCTTGGAGGAAGAATTACTCCATCATCATCTCCGTGCGACATTATAATTCCGCCGATCAGCCGGGTTGAAGCGCCCCATGATGTTGTCCATGCATACTCTTCCTTCTCTTCAAATGACTGGAATTTTATCTCCGAAGCTTTTGCAAAGTTTTGTCCCAGAAAATGCGAGGTTCCGGCCTGAAGAGCCTTCCTGTCCTGCATCATGGCCTCTATGCAAAAGGTCTCAACCGCCCCGGGAAATCTCTCGGCAGCCGTTTTTCTTCCCTGTGTAACGGGCAGGGCCAGATATTCTTCGGCAAGCCTGGCATAAATATCAAGCATCAACCGCGTTCTCTCCATAGCCTCTTGTTCCGTAGCATGGGCGGTATGACCTTCCTGCCATAAAAACTCGCTTGTCCGAAGGAAAATCCTGGTCCTCATTTCCCATCTTACCACGTTTCCCCACTGGTTGATGAGAAGCGGCAGATCCCTGTAACTGCTCACCCATTTCGAAAAGGCATCGCCGATGATGGTCTCGGAAGTCGGCCTCACAACCAGCGGTTCCGTTAGCTGCCCCGCAGGCACAAGCTTGCCGTCCGCATTTTTTTCCAGCCTGTGATGAGTTACTACAGCGCATTCTTTTGCGAAACCCTCAACATGGCTGGCCTCTTTTTCAAGAAAGCCGAGAGGAATAAAAAGAGGAAAATATGCGTTTTTAACACCCGACTCCTTAAACATGTCATCCAGTTCACGGACTATATTTTCCCACAGGGAGTATCCCCAGGGTTTTATAACCATGCATCCTCTCACAGGCGATTTTTCAGCCATATCGGAGGCTTTAACCACCTGTTGATACCACTCCGAATAATCCTCTTCCCTTTTGGGGGATATTGCCGTTTTTTCCTCTTTTCCCATTTTATCCTTTCTCTCTCCCGGAAATATTTTCTTTCATTTTAGCTACCTCTTCAAGAAGAACCTCAACAAGCATCTCCTGCGGAAACTTCTTTATGACCTTCCCCTTTTTAAAAAGAATGCCCGTTCCGTCCCCTCCGGCAATTCCGATATCAGCCTCTTTTGCCTCACCCGGCCCGTTGACGACACAACCCATTATGGCCAGCTTGATATGCGCCGGATTTGACAAAAGAGCTTTCTCCACACGCTCAACGATTTCAAAAAGGTTAATGGTGCAACGTCCGCAGGTAGGACAGGATATAATCTCCGGCCCGCGCTTTCTTATTTCAAGCGCCTTTAGTATTTCATATCCTGCCCGCACCTCTTCAACAGGATCCCTTGTCAGGGAAACCCTTATCGTATCCCCGATGCCTTCGGCAAGAAGCATTCCGATCCCAAGGGCTGATTTTACAATGCCCGGGAAAAGAGCGCCCGCTTCAGTTACTCCCACATGAAGAGGAAGTTCAGTCTTTTCGGAAAGAAGCCTGTATGCTTCGACGGTGCGGAATACGTCTGATGCCTTTATTGAAACCTTTATTTCATGAAAATTGAGCGATCTTAATATATCAATATTGCGCATCGCGCTTTCAACCATCGCCGCAGGCGTTGCGCCACCGTATTTTTTCAATAAATCCTTTTCAAGAGACCCGGCGTTTACACCAATTCTGACTGGTATATTATGTTCTTTTGCGCAGTCAACAACCTTTTTTACTTTAACCGCCGAGCCAATATTACCGGGATTTATTCTCAGCCCATCGGCTCCTGCATTTGCAGAAGCAACAGCAAGGCGGTAATCAAAATGTATATCGGCTATCAAGGGGATTGAAATTTGATTTTTTATCGATGAAATTGCGATGGCAGATTCCATATCCGGCACCGCAACCCTCACGATTTCACAACCCGCCTCTTCAAGCCGGATGATCTGCGCAACAGTAGCATTTATATCGCGGGTAAAGGTACTTGTCATGGACTGCACGGCAATCGGCGCCATCCCGCCAACCTTTACATTCCCGACAGATATCTGCCGGGTTTTTTTTCTCTTTATTGAAAACGGCATAAAACATCACCCGAATAGAGCTTTTAAGCATTTTTTTAACCGGAACCCATTTCAAAACCTATTTAACACACTCATAAGGCACGCAAGGTGAAAGAAACCTCGATATACAGTAATCAATCGTTCGTAGCTTACAACCAAGCAGCGAAAATTAGACAGCCAAGCAAAAGTACGTTCAATTTTCCATCTTTTCCGGTAGCGCCTGAGTTTTCCGCCATCCTGCGTTTTTGGCTTTTTTCGATTACGCTTATGCGGAACAATCAAATCAATCTTAAGTTTCTTCAAATGTTTACGAAGTGGATCACCATCGTAGCCTTTATCGGCAATTAGTCGCAAGGGGCGCTTTCCGGGACGACCACGACCAATGCGAAGCACACTCACCGTTTCAAGGTTTTCTTCGGCGAGCTTGACTTTCGCGGGCAATGCCGAGGCAAGGGTGCTTCCAATAGGAATACCCTGACCGTCGACCACCACCATCCACTTCGTTCCTTTGCCCCTTTTGGTAGGGCCAACAAAAGACCCCCTTTTTTTGCCGGGGCAAAGCTGCCATAGTTGAAGGCCTCTTGCCAGTCCAGCGCTCCCTTTTTCATCGAGCATAGAAAGAAATTTACGCCAGACATCGGGCCAGACACCTTGTTCTTCCCAAAGCCTAAATCGACGCCAGCAAGAGGATGCACTTGGGTATCTATCCGGCAGATCCTGTCAACAGGCACCGGTTCGAAGCACAAAAGGATATCCTCAAGGACTTCTCTATTATCTATTGAAAGACGTCCACCTTTGGGGTTACTCTTTGGCTTGGGAAGCAGTGGTTCAATCAATTTCCATCGGTCATCATTTATGAATCGAGTGTTTTTAGCCATTGGGCACTTCCCAACAGTTCAATACACGAAAAACATACAAAAGCATAGTAATATAACTTATTGAATAAACTTTATATTGTGTTTAATGCCAAAACCGACTACTATTACGAGGTTTTGAAATGGGCTCTAATTAATTTAAAAATCTGTTTCCCAAAAATCTCAAATCCGTTCGCATATGACTTCCAATCAGTTTACGAAAAATGAGGAGTTCATCGGAAGTCGAAAAATATATTTAGTGTTCATCCGTAAACAAATTTTGGAAACTATCTATCCGACAAACGGCCTCCTTAAGATGGTATCTTTCTGCCACCTTGAATCATCCCGCTCCGGATACTCGAGAGTATAATGAAGTCCCCGGCTTTCCTTCCTGTGCATCGAGCATTTTATTATTAGCTCGGCTACGGTCGCAATGTTTCTCAGTTCAATAAGGTCGGCGCTGACTTTGAAATTCCAGTAATATTCCCTGATTTCATTCTGTATAATCTCGATACGCCTCTGTGCCCTTGCAAGCCTTTTATCGGATCTCACTATTCCTACATAGTTCCACATGAACCTTCTTATTTCATCCCAGTTCTGTGTAACCATTATAAGCTCATCGCTGTCCGTAGTGCCGACCTCGTCCCACGCCGGACTGTCAGGAAATGATTTGAAATCCTGAGACCTCATTCCTTTCACAGCCTCTCCGGCAGCTTCATGGGCATACACAAGGGCTTCAAGCAGAGAATTGCTTGCAAGCCTGTTGGCGCCATGGAGGCCGGTACATGCAGTCTCACCAATAGCATACAGGTTGTGAATATCCGTCCGCCCCAACATATCCGTCACAACCCCGCCGCACATGTAGTGTGCCGCAGGTACAACCGGAATTGGACCTGCAGTCATGTCGATCCCGAACCGAAGGCACTGCTCATAAAGATTTGGAAACCGATCCCTTACAAATTCCGGGCTTTTATGGGATATATCAAGAAACACGGATTCTTGTCCTGTTTTCTTCAATTCGGTATCGATAGCGCGGGCAACAACATCTCTGCAGGCAAGATCCTTCAAAGGGCTGTATTTTTTCATGAAAGGATTTCCCGAGGAATCTATCAGGATTCCCCCCTCTCCCCTCACAGCTTCCGAGATAAGGAAATTCTTGGCATCGGGATGATAAAGGCAGGTCGGATGAAACTGTACAAACTCCAGGTTGGCAAGAGTGGCGCCTGCCCTGTATGCCATGGCAATCCCATCCCCTGTTGCGACATCGGGATTGCTCGTGTAAAGATATACTTTTCCGGCCCCGCCTGTGGCAAGGAGCGTCGTTTTTGAGGAAAAGGTCTTTACTCTGTTTGTCCTCCTGTCAAGAACATAAGCTCCGCAGCAGTAATCCTCATGGGTTGTTGTTACTATGCCTCTTTTCATGCGGGTTGAGCAGGTTATAAGATCAATCGCTATATGGTCTTCCAGAAGAGTTATATTTTTATGACTCTTTGCATGTTCAACGAGAACTCTTTCTAGTTCTCTTCCTGTCATGTCCTGGGCATGGACTATGCGTTTTTGAGAATGTCCCCCTTCACGTCCTAAATCGAGTTCCGGCGGCGTCTTCTTCGGACGGCTTTTTCCGTTTCTAAGATTAAATTGCACGCCAAGGTCAATGAGTTCACAGATTCTCTCGGGCCCGTTTTTAACGACCATCTCAACTACTTCTCCGTTGCAGAGGCCGTCGCCTGAATCGAGGGTATCACGTATATGAAGATCAAAAGAATCGAGAGAGCCGAATACCGAAGCTATTCCCCCTTGTGCAAATGCGGTATTGCTGTCCATTACTCCTCTTTTGGTTACAATCGCGACACTCCCGTGATCCGCAACTTTAAGCGCAAATGTCAACCCTGCAACACCGCTTCCAATTATTAAATAATCTGTTTTAATATCCAAGATTCATTCCCTTTTGATATATGGTTCTTTACACTAGACCTCATGAACCCCTGAACCCTTGACCTCTTGAATCCTCTATATCTCTTTAAAATAATGATCTTCTTTTTTCGCGTCTTGAGCTATATCCAATTATAAATCCCAGAATAATCACAGCCGCCCCGCTGAAGAACCATTTGATATTCTGCTGCTGCAAAACCTTCGTCAACTCGTCTTCAAGACTTTCAGATTTCTTGCTTTGTTCCGCAAGCTTTCGTGCAGCATTTTTATAGTCCGATTCGAGCTGAATATAGCCTCCGGAATTGATTTTTAAGCTTTCATGAGCTTTTTTAATTTCAAAAAGATTCTGCTGGCTTTCTGCAAGCTGCAGGCCTATTCCTTTTAATTCACCCTTCAATTTTGCATTCTCCACGCGTAATGCGTTGATTTGGGAACTGAGCGAAGATTCCTTTTCCTGTATTCTCTTCAAAACCATGCTGTTGGTTTTTTCTGAAGTTAGGTATTTGCCCGATACCCAGCCTTCCTTACCATTTTGAAGGCGCACATTTGCCCATTCATCATCTATTGAGATCACTTCAATTTCCTGGCCGGATTCAAGCACCTCTATAATCTTATATTCAACCCCCCTGCCTGCTCTCACCGTTATCTTTAATATATCCCTGACATACATTTTTTCCGCCTGTACTACAGGAGCAAAGAAGAGAACTACACTTCCTGTAATTATAAACCATTTTAGCAGAGAGTTCATATCAATAATCTCCATAAAGAATATCACAGGTTGACAAAAACGTAATAAAGCAACATCTTTATTCAGGCTTTATATAAATCTGTCAATAATTTCTTTTATATAATTATTGTTTATGATATTAAAGCAATAATATATGTATTTTTATATTACATGAAACAAATTATCAAAGGTTTTTTCAGGGTTATATAACACATGATAGCATTCGATTTAAAATGTGCCAACGGACATATTTTTGAAGGTTGGTTTGAAGACAGCCGGGCTTTTGAAGGTCAGAAAAAAAAGAACCTGATTTCCTGCCCGATATGTAATAATATTTCCGTTTTCAAGATTCCGACTAAATTTGCCATAAAATCATCAGGCAATAGCACCACTCCTTCCGGCAAAGAGGTCGCTCTGGCAGAAATCAAAAAAAAAGTCGCGGAATTTGTTGAAAATAATTTTGATAACGTCGGAACAGAATTTGCTGCTGAAGCCCTTAAAATCCACTATGGAGTTTCCGAACCAAGGAATATACGGGGAGTTAGCACCAGCTTGGAAGAAAAAACACTGAAGGAAGAAGGTATTCCTTTCTTCAAGGTTCCTGTTCCTGCCCCGCCCGAAACAGATTCATAACCGGATAGAGCTGAATCTCTACTTTCCCAGACTGTACCTCATATTAATCATCAGCGACTTGACGCTTTTTATTTCCGGCTTTTTTTGCAATACGGACAAGGAATATGAACGCGTTATTGCCTTTATTCTGGTGCCCGATATTTTCATAGTAAAGCAACAGTGTCTTTAATTCAATCGGGCACACACTCTTTACGCATGTGTAATCCGCGCCGTATATGAAATCATCTTTCGCCCAATATGGGTAATGAATAATCATATATTAAAAAGAGCTCGGTTCAACAAGTGCCGGAGACTCCTTTTTAGGGTCAATAATCGTAATACACTCACCGATTGCAGGAAGTCTCCAGTCGGTATAACCTGCCAAATTAAGCTTCCTGCATTTCTTCACACCTTCGTACCATGTAAGCGCCTTAAGGTTTAATTCAAAATTTCTGCCTTCTTTCATCCACATGAGTCCTGTGTAAAAGTCGGTTACAGTCCCATCACCGTTGTCTTAAAACCTTTCTGGGACTGTGACTTTCACAAAAGACTTCAGGCTCTCCTTGGCATATGTGTCATTTCCCATCCAGGATCTGTTTCTCAAAACTTCGGCAAATCCAGGGCAGGCAAAATGTGCCAGGCAAACGGCGGCAATGAATACAATTATCTTTAAAACTCTAATTTACTTAAATTTCCTTTTGTGATAAAATTAGCATAATAAATTTAGTAAGATGAAAGGGAAGAACGATGTATTTCAAGGAAAATCTTTTAAAAAAAATCAGGATTGACAGGATGGCGGAGAAGATACTCAACTCTATCGGACCGCCCGACAGCGGCAGAAAGGTCGATAAAGAAACCATGCGCAAAATGCTTGAAATGAGCGCTTATCAGACAAGAAAAGAGAGGGATCTTGAACTCTACATGCAGGATAATGCCAGTGACATAAAAAAGATTCTTGTCCTTGACAATGAACTGCCTGTTTATAACACGACCGTTGCCGACGTTGTTCTGCGAAAAAGCCCAACCCTTAAAGAGATGCTAAGCATCCGTAACGCTCTGAAAATTTTAAATGACGCTGATGTGCTCGTCTGCAAAAAGGAAGATTCTATAAGGTTTATTCAGAACGAATGTATCTCCCTCCTTGACCTTACATTCCACGTTTCTGATTTGCAGGAAATTCAAAAAGACGGAGTAGCTTCTTTTGAAAGAGGTTATACGGATGGCGTCGAGGAAACACTCGATCTCTTTTCCGAACTTCTGGGTTATACCCCGCTGCCAAAAGAATTCATGATAAGCAATCACATAATTATCGGCCCGTCAATCCAGGAGTCCGGCAGGGAAACTCTCTTTGGTCCTTTTATTATCTACGGCATAATTCATAATACAATCATGTTATTCGATGATAAAATCGGAATTAAGGAAAAAGAAAAAATAGAACGTCTTCACATGACGGCATCAGGCAGGGAAAAAGCTTCAAAAGAAGGATCGGCAATATTTCAATACCTGTCAGACTGTGTACTATTAAAAAATCCTGAATTGACCTGATAGGAGTTTATCCGGCGGGATTAAGTTAAGATACGAAATAGATTATGCTGACACGCATCAGCCTGCATCCCGGCATGAACTGTGAATCAGCTGTTGTGTAAAGTTCTCAACGAGTTGATTTCGATTAAACGGCTTATATATATAAACCTGAATACGTATTTACAGAGCTTACGGATAATCCTGTTTCGTATTATAAGGATATCTTAAACAATCTGTAATGGCTGGGCTTTGACTCTTGGTTTTCTTTTTGGCGCCGTCTCCTTTTCAGGAAACGATCCGGGAATTGCCTTTTCCGCGTCATTCTGAAGTTTTCCTTTTGCTGCAATATCTTTAAGATATGCGGCAATAGATTCCATTGCATCCGCCTTTCGTTCCTCAGCTTTAGCTCTTCGCTCAACAGCATCGGCCAGGCGCTTCTGGCTGTCTGCAAATCCCTCCATTGTCTTATTGAATGCCGGAATATGATCAGATACGATACTCTTAAGATAGCCTGCTTCAGCCGGATCCCTGTACCTCTGCTTGTCGGAACCCGGGTATTTCCCGTCATGAGGTTTACGGTTCCTGTCAAAACGCTTGTTGGTCCTCAGATTATGAATAAAATCATCCATTACAACCCCCTATTTATTTATATTGATTAGATCTGAAAGCTCCAGTTTGAAGCTCCCCGCTGTTAGCAACGTGGATTCTTCGACCGCAGAGAATAGTGTCTGTTTTTTTAATCCGCTCGCTGTTTCGGTTCAATGCCAAATCTGAAAATAATACAAGCGGTATGTATTGATGGAAACAGGATTTGTCATGCCATTAACGAAAAGTGAATTGAGATGTCTGTATTATATCCCTGCATATTTAAAAGTCAAGAAATGGTTTGAATTTATAAGCCAAGACTTTTGTGTAATATCTGATTGCGTTTCTGGATCTCGGCCTGCCGAATAGAAGTTGCTTAAAGATTTTACGTATTGATAAAAATGAACGATGATAAAATTTCTTTGCCCCGGATATCTGTTTCTGCTATGAAATATAGATAAATGTGTTTAATTACACTGGCATTGAAACTCTACACTGGGCACAAACCGCGCTGCTTGCAGCGGAGTTAGTGAGCGAATTAAAAAATAGACGCTATTTCCTGCGGTCGAAGATTCCCGTAGCTTGCTGGGGGGAGCTTTAAATCTGACGAAGTTTTTACTATAATATCAATAATTGATGATATTGTCAAAAATAATAAAGCGTAACCGTTTAATCATACTTTTTATTATCAGGGAAACCATAAATGAAAGACAAACGGGGATTTTACTATTATCCTTTTCCTCAAAACAAAAAGATCAGGATGTATGTCCGCAAGGCCGGCAGTGAAATCTGCTTCAGGTTATGGAACTCAGACGACTCTAAACTTTGGGAAGAACATGGATGGGTTCCGTACGATGCCGTAAAACAGGCGGCAGGAATGTACCGTGGCGGCAGCTTTGATCCGCATAAGGCATATGACATGGATATTGCCAAAACGCTCATTAAGGAGCAGGGCGGTAAGGTGACCGGGTCGGGGCAGAGTTGATGTGAACCTCCGGCAAATAATGAAAAAACTTTATTATTGATGATTCAGGGTAACCCATAACGACCGGACAGACAGAGACAGGAAGCAGTGTCTGGCAGGCATTTATCCCTTCTTTTTATAAGAACGAAGATATATAAACATGAAAATAGCAATAGCACAGATCAACCCTGTAATCGGCGATTTTGAATACAATTCAAGCCGGATAAAGTATTATGCCGGTAAGGCGAAAGAGCGCTCGTGCGATATGGTTGTTTTTTCGGAACTTGTCATTTCAGGATATCCTCCCCGTGATCTGCTTGAAAAAAAAGATTTTATCGAAGCAAACCTGTCTTGTCTTTTCCGCCTGGTCGATGAAATCAGCGGTATAGGTGTAATCTGCGGTTTCGTTGATAAAAACCCTGTCGATGAAGGGAAGCCGCTTTACAATTCTGCGGCACTGTTTGAAAACGGAAAGATACTTCACAGGGTCAACAAAAGACTGCTTCCAACCTATGATGTGTTTGACGAAAGTAGATATTTCGAAGCCGGGACCGAATGTACGCCTTACACATACAAAGGTGAACAAATCGGCATTACGATATGCGAGGATGTGTGGAATGACAAGGATATTTTTAAAAAAAGGATATACCATATAAACCCTGTTGAGCTTATGGTTAAAGGCGGAGCAAGTCTTCTGGTTAATATTTCGGCCTCTCCTTTTAGTGTGGGGAAAAAAGAATTCAGACGGAACCTGTTCGGGGCTATCGCCGGTAAACATAAAGTTCCCTTTATTTTTGCAAATCAGGTCGGTGGGAACGACAGCATTATCTTTGACGGAACAAGCGCCGTCTTTGACGGGCATGGCAATATTAAAGCTCTTGCCAGTGATTTCGAGGAAGATATCATATTCTATGATTTTGGTGAGCAAACCGGCATTACTTATGAAAAGAACATCCATCCTGTATCCGGCGCGGATGTCGAACAGGTAATGAAAGCCCTTATCATGGGAACCCGGGATTATGTCGTTAAATGCGGCTTTTCCAAAGTCGTGCTGGGGTTAAGCGGCGGTATAGACTCGGCATTAACGGCCTTCATTGCCGCACAGGCTTTGGGATCCGAAAATGTTTTGTCTGTATTCATGCCTTCAAGATATACTTCTGCTGATAACTATGAGGATACAAAAAAGCTTGCAGAAAACATCGGAGTCGGGTTTGAAGTAATACCGGTTGACGGGGTATTCAAAGAATTTATCAGGCTTCTTTCCCCTTCTTTCAGAGAGGATGACCCTGACATAACGGAACAGAACCTGCAGGCCAGAATAAGGGGGACCGTCCTTATGGCTTTGTCGAACAGGCAGGGGAGGCTTCTCCTTTCAACAGGAAACAAATCTGAACTTGCGGTCGGTTACTGCACGCTTTATGGAGATATGAACGGAGGGCTTGCAGTAATATCCGATATACCCAAAACGGTCGTATACGATCTCGCGCATTTTATAAACCGCGAAAAAGAAATCATTCCCTCAAGAATAATCGAAAAAGCGCCGTCCGCAGAACTTAAGCCGGATCAAACGGATCAGGATGATCTTCCCCCTTATGAAATACTCGATTCCATATTAAAGGGATATATTGAAGATCTTAAAGGAGCAGGGGAACTGATTGAAAGCGGGTTCGATCCGAAACTGGTAAAAGGTGTGATTTCAAAAGTTGACATGAACGAATACAAGAGGCATCAGGCTGCTCCCGGCCTTAAAGTTACGACAAAGGCTTTCGGTTACGGCAGAAGATATCCTCTTGCACAGAGATACACGCAAAGCATATACAAAAAATAAACCTATATAATCCCTTTTTCCCCGAACTCCTTTATTCTGTCATTTTCATAACCAAGTTCACGGAGTATATCCTCGGTATTTTCCCCGAAAGCAGGCGGCGGAGTCCGCACACTGCCCGGAGTCCCGCTCAGCTTAACGGGAACTCCCAGGGCCTTTCTTTTTTTTCCGTCTTTTGCGGTATACTCTACAATCATTTCCCTTTCAGCAAAGAGAGGATCTTCCAGAACTTCCGGCAGATTCTGAATCCGCCCCCAGCAGACATCCTTGGATGAGAGTATTTTTTCCCATTCGTCCAGAGTCTTTTTAATGAAGGCTGTTCTCATGAATTCAGTTATCTCATCCTTTCGGTCTTCATCATACTGGAGAGGCACATAGTCCGGCACATCCATGATTTCGCACAGTCTTTTCCAGAAGCGGTTTTCAACAGCCCCGATTGAAATATATCGCCCGTCGGCTGTTTCATATGTATTGTAACATGCATATCTGTGGGAGAGAAAAGCATCGCCGCGCTTTGTAATTTGCCCCGTAATCTGGCGGAAAAAAAGAGGCACCGGCAGAAAGCTTACCATGCTGTCCGTCATTGATATATCGATATATTGTCCGAAACCTGTTTTCTCACGGGCAAAAAGGGCAAGAAGAATTCCTATGGCTGCATTCATTCCTCCGCCCGCTATATCTGCAATCTGAACTCCTGGAATAGAGGGAGCCCTGTCTTTTTCGCCTGAAATATCTAGGACACCTGACAGGCTGAGGTAATTGGCGTCATGCCCGACCCTGTCCCTGTAAGGGCCGGTCTGGCCATAGCCTGTTATCGAACAGTATATTATTCCCGGGTTTGCTTTGCGCACCGGTTCATAGTCAATGCCAAGTTTGCCGGCTACCCCAGGCCTGAAACCTTCCATGAATACATCTGCATTTTGAATGAGCCTGAAAAATATTTCTTTTCCTTCCTCTGTTTTTAAATTAAGCGAGATATGCTCCTTGTTCCTGTTAACGGGATCAAAAAAAAGGCCGTCTGAAAGAAAACGTTTATCCTCAGCGGCAATGACTCTTGCCCCGTGATCCGCAAGGATCATTGAACAATATGGTCCAGGCAGAAGGCGTGACATGTCTATAACTTTTATCCCTGATAATGCTCCTTTATTGGTCATTTTGTCTCCAAACCACCATAATTGATGTCCGTCCGGAAATTATATTTGGACTCATACAAGGTTTCCATCCGGAAATCGGCAATTTTGGGCAAGCTCATGAAAATCAAGAGATTGTGCTTAAGACATACATATAGTATATCGCAAAAGAAATCCTGCAGATTGACACTTAAGATTGCCCCAAAAGGCCATTTCCGGATGGAAGCTAATTGGTTTATTTCCCTTTGAACAGGGGCTTTCTTTTTTCCATGAAAGCCCCAACAGCTTCGACAAGGTCCTCCGAAGGAAGTGCTGCCGAGTTTTTCTGCGCAACGTACTTCAGCCCCGGATATATGCCGTTATCCCTGCTGAACAGGATGACATCTTTTACTCCCTGAACCGTCAGCGGCGGATTATCCGCAATGCTCAAGGCAATTTTTTCAGCCTCCTTTTCGAGATCCTCCCTGTCTTCACAGATCTTTGTTATAAAACCTATTTTCAAGGCTTCATCGGCTGTAAAATCCCGTCCTGTCAGAGCCAGCTCCCTGAATCTGCCTCCACCGATTATGTGAGGAAGTCGCTGAAGAGTACCAAGATCTGCAATTATAGCGATTCGCGTTTCGCGGATACTGAAAACGGCATCTTTTGATGCAATACGGATGTCGCAAGCGCAAAGCAGGTCGACACCGCCTCCGATACAGTGCCCATGAACTGCCGCAATCACCGGCTTGCGACACCTTTCTATTATATTCATGCTTTCCTGAAGTTCTGTTATCTTCTCCCTCAGCGCATCACGCGAATCGGCGGAACCCTGTCCCAGCATGGAGCCTGCTTCCGTAAGATCCAGTCCTGCCGTAAAACCTTTTCCTTCGGCATTGATAATAATCGTCCTGACATCAGGGTCTTTGCTGAATTTTTCAATATTTTCCGTAAGTCCTCTGAAAAATGCAAATCCCATAGCGTTCAGTTTTTCAGGCCTGTTTAAAGTCAGCCATACTATTTGGCCATCCCGTTTGATTTTAAATGGATCAATATTGTTCATGCTTTCTCCCGTGTAAGATTCTAATGTAAATTGTTATACCATTAAATATCATAACAGATATCCAATTCATAAACACTTTGCAATAACATCCTGATAACGGGAAGATAATAGTTTAAGTTTGATTGACATTCTGTCGAAACAATTATATAAGCTCGCAACGATTTATCCGCTACATATGAAAAAGGTCGGATTGAAAACTACAGATAGAAAAGATGTTTAATATCAACAGCATTAAAACAAAACGGGTTGTGGTCCTGGCAATAATAATGGGCCTGCTTCTTTTGTGCCAGATTCTGTTTATTACTCCCCTTGTAAAAAAAGATGTTCTGACGGATGTGGGCAATTCACAAGCACAAATAGCTCAGCAGCTTTCAGAGATGCTCGATATGTCCTTTGACGAGGCCGCTCATGAGCTGGAGGATATTTCAAGAGACCCTTACATAGTTTCAATGGATAAAAACCGCATTGAAAAGGCTTTTCAAAACGTAAAATTGATGTCTCTTTTTTTCGACGGTTTTTCTGTTTATAACGCAAAAAAAGAGAGCATATACAGTTCGGATAATTATTCTCCTGGCGAAAAAGGCAACCTTCATCAGGGAATCGAAGAATCGATGCTTTCGGCAGGAACTAAAATATATTTTTCAGGGGCATTCAGCCCGATTGTGGATGATCCGGCATTCCGTTTCATTACGCCTGTGTTTTCTCCGGGTGGAAAACCGGAAGGTTGTATAGTCGGAATTTATTCAGCGGCACGACTGAAAAATATTTTAAGCAGAGTGGTCAATACGAAAATCGGCATGAGAGGCCACGCGTATATTATTTCTGCCGAAGGCAATGTCGTGGTTTTCCCGGAAAAATCCGATGCGGCGATAAAACCGGGATCAATTGATAATGATTTCGTTACTTTACCCCAAAAAATCGCACGGCAAGATGAAATTATCGAATATGCTTACAATAACGCCTCCTGGGTTGCCGCTTTCAGGCCTTTAAAAAAGACAAAATTGTATGTAGTCGTTCACCAGCCTAAAGAGGATATCGTAAAAGAGGCAAACAGGGAAAAGGCTTTTATAATAAATGGATTTATTGTTGCCTTTATACTTTGCGCTTTTATTTTAACCTTTATAATCCAGGTAGCCTTCAAACCTTTAACGAGCCTTATCGAAAATATTAAATCCGGCAAATTTCAATCCGGCAATAAATATCCTAAGCACGAAATCGGTCAACTGGCAAAAGAATTCAATACTGTTTATTCAAACCTGCTGAAATCGGAAAAAGAACTCCGTGAAAGCGAGGCAAGGTTCAGAGAGCATACGAATTTACTGCCGGAATCCATCTTTGAAATGGATATAGACGGACGTCTCACCTTTGTAAATGAAAGTGCCTTTGAAAATTTCGGATACACTGAAGATGATTTGAAAAAGGAACTTAACGCTTTCGACATGATAATTCCGGAAGAAAGGGAAAGAGCTATAAGTAACTCAATAATAAGGCTCAAAGGCGAAAAGCCCGAAAGAAGCGAATTTACCGCTTTAAGAAAAGACAAGAGCACGTTTCCCTCACTTATTCGTGTTGCTCCTATTATGCAGGATAACAGACATGTAGGATTCAGGGGTGTTGTAATAAATATTTCGGACAGGATCAAAGCCGAAAAAGTGCTTATGGATAGCGAAGACCGTTACCGCTCCATAGTTGAAAATTCCAACCAGGGAATAGTGGTTGTCGACGAAAGCTACAGGCTTGAATATGTAAATGACAAGATTTGCCAACTCTTGGGTTATTCAAGGAATGAAATGATCGGACAGAATTTCAGGATGCATATCGACCAATCCTGCAGTGAACTTGTCCAAAAAAATTGTCTTTTAAGGCAGAGCGGAGATTCTGCTCCAAACAGTTATGAAGCCTGCATTATTAGGAAAGACGGCGCTAAACTTTTTGTTGAAATATCTTCATCCATAGTATTATCACTGACCGGAGAGAAACGTACGGTGGCGCAGTTACTGGATATAACAGACCGGAAAAAGGCTGAAATTGCACTACGTGAAAGTGAAGCCAAGTACAGGTCAATACTTGAAAACATAGAAGAGGTTTTCTATGAAGTCGACCTGAAGGGTAATATAACTTACGTTAATGATGCTGCAGAAAAGCTGCTCGGTTATCCCGCTGAGGAACTGATGGGCCTGAACAACCGAACTTACACAACCCCTGAAACAGCTAAAAGAATGTACGGTGTATTTAACAGAGTGTATCTGACCGGTGAACCGGCTAAGATAAACGACTACGAAATCATTACCAAAGAAGGGGGTATAAAACTTCTCGAAATTTCGACTTTTCTTGTCATGGATCAGGATGGTAATAAAACCGGATTCAGGGGGCTTATAAGGGATGTATCGGAGCGCATCCGGGCGGAAAAAGAAAAGAAGAAGCTGGAAGCGCAATTCTATCAGGCTCAGAAAATGGAGGCTATAGGTACTCTTGCCGGAGGAATTGCTCATGACCTCAACAATATCCTTATGGGCATACAGGGTAATGCTTCCATGGTACTGATGGATATAGACATTTCAGATCCTCACTATGAAAAACTTAAGAATATTGAGGAATATGTTATAAGCGGTTCAAACCTTACAAAACAGCTTCTCGGTTTTGCAAGATCCGGGAAATATCATGTAAGGGCAACAAACCTGAACGAACTTGTTGAAAAAACCTCCAGAATGTTTGGACGCACCAAGAAAGAAATACGGATTAACACGCGCTTTCAGGATGGAATATTGCTTGTTAACGTCGATCAGAGCCAGATCGAGCAGGTGCTTTTGAATATTTATGTTAATGCATGGCAGGCAATGCCGGCAGGAGGAGATTTGTATCTTGATGTAAAAAACATCATAATTGATGAAGGGTATGTAAGAAGTTACAAGATCAACCCCGGCAGATATGTACGGGTTTCAATAACAGATACAGGCATCGGTATGGATGATGCCACCAGGCAGAGAATATTCGATCCTTTTTTCACCACAAAAGAGATGGGAAGGGGAACAGGCCTTGGTCTTGCGTCAGCCTACGGCATAGTCAAAAATCACGGCGGCTTTATAAATGTTTACAGTGAGATAGGACGAGGAACAACTTTTAACATATATCTTCCTGTATCAGAAAAGAAGGAAATAAATGAAGAAATACAGCCAGTTGAGAATATTATAAAAGGAAGCGGAATGATCCTCTTTGTAGATGATGAGGAGATGATAATCAGTCTCGGCAAAGAGATCCTGAAAAAACTCGGATACAATGTGCTTCTCGCAAACGGAGGCAGGGAAGCCATTGAAGTTTATGAAAAGAACAGAGAGACAATAGACCTTGTCATCCTTGATATGATAATGCCGGACTTAAGCGGAAACGACGTGTTTGAAAAAATGAAGGAAATTAATCCGGATGTGCGGGTTCTTCTTTCAAGCGGCTACAGCATTAAAGGGCAAGCTGCAGAAATAATTAAAAAAGGGTGCTCCGGTTTCATTCAGAAACCTTTCAATGCAATTCAGCTTTCCATTATCATTGATAAAATTATGAAGGATGGCTCGGCTTTTTACTCCCAGAATACATCAGATACTATCATTTAAAGCACTCCACGAATCTGTTAATAATCGTTCCAATTCTTTCAATCGAGCACTCCACAATATCCCCCGGGTTTAAAATAACAGGCGGGTTTCTGAAAATTCCAACTCCTGAAGGGGTTCCTGTGGATATAATATCTCCCGGCATGAGTGTTATATCCTGACTTATGTTTTCGATTATAAAGGGTATATCAAAAATCATATCTTTTGTATTTCCATCCTGCATGATTTCCTCATTAACCTTGCATGTAAGCCTCATGTTTCGTAAGTCTCCTGTTTCGTTTTCGGTTACAATCGCAGGGCCAAGAGGTGCGAAAGAATCAAAAGATTTTCCCCTGTACCACTGTGAATCAGAAAACTGAGCCTGCCTTCCCGATACATCATTCATAACCGAATATCCGGCTATATACGTGCATGCATCCTTTCTCTTTATTCTTTTTCCTTCCTTTCCGATAATAACTGCAAGTTCAACCTCCCAGTCAACCTGTCCGCTGCTTTCGGGCAGCAAAACATCATCAAACGGTCCGTTTAAAGCGTTTGGAGATTTACAGAAAAGAAGGGGGGTCTTCGGGTTGTCAAACCCACCCTCTTTGGCATGCTCGGCATAGTTCTTACCCAGACAAATTATTTTGGACGGCCTGCAAAGCGGGCATCCGATCCGCACGTTCAATTTCATGCCCGGTTCGTCAACGGTTGATACCCTTTCAATCCATCCGTTTTTGAAAAACTCATATCCTATATCCGGTATATCCGGAAAGACGGCTTTCAGGTCAACGATCATACCATCCTTTTTAAACAGCCCCGGTCTTTCTTTACCTCTTTCACCAAATCTTATAAGTTTCATATCTAATTTATTTCCTTTGTTTATTCCCGGCAGATCCCTCTTTATAACACCTTTTGCCGTACCCGTCGATCTGCCTGCATATACCTCTTATGATGCTCACTTCCCTGGCTCTGAGTTCAAGTCGTGCAAAAAACTGGCGCAGCTTGTTCATCCAGTAGTCCGGGTTTTCCGGATTAATATAATTGATCCTGACAAGTATTTCCTTTAACTGGTCATACATTCCATCAAGCTCATAGCGGGTAGCGAGCCTTGGGGCAAACTTCGGTTTCTCGTCCAGGCCGGAGAGAAAAAGTTCGTAACATATTATCAGAACGGCCTGGGAAACATTCAGAGAGGAAAAATCTGAAGTCGGAATATTGATAATCTCGTGGCAGAGCCTGATATCATCATTTAAAAGACCCCTGTCTTCGGGACCAAACAGAACAGCAACTCTGTTTTTCCGGGATATGGCTACAAAGTTTTTTGACGCAGCCGATGGAGATAATATCGTCCGGCGTTCTCCTCCAAGGCGAGCCGTGGTGCCGACAACATAATTATAAGGGGCAAGAGCCTCCCGGACCTCCTCATGCAGCTCTATTTTATCTACTACTTCAGAAGCTGCATGGGTTGCCAGTTTCCTGACTTTTTCGATATCATAATTTTCCGGCGCAACCACAACAAGTTTTTTTATACCCATGTTGCACATTGCTCTTGCAGCAGACCCGATATTTTCAGGATACCGGGGCCGGGCCATTACAATTGAAATATTATCAAGATTAATTCTTTCCGACATCAGCCAGCAATTTCGAAACTATTAAAAAAGAATCCAATTTCAAAGGCCGCTGACTGGGGAGAATCGGAACCGTGCACAACATTCTTTTCTATCTCCGTAGCAAAATCGGCGCGGATAGTCCCAGGGGCGGCATCCTTGTAATTAGTAGCGCCCATCAGTTCTCTGTTGTTTGAAATGACCTTATCTCCCTCAAGCACCATGACAACTACGGGACCTGATGACATGAAATCGGTCAAGCTTCCAAAAAAAGGGCGTTCCTTATGCACGGCATAAAAACCCTGAGCCTGTATTTTTGTCATGTGAATCATCTTCATGGCTATAATTTTAATCTTATTTTTTTCAAAGCGGGAGATTACCTCGCCGATAAGGCCGCGTGAAACCCCATCCGGTTTAATGATAGACAGTGTTTTTTCCATTTCTTAAATCCTTTCAATGATGATAAGCTCATAATATGTCAAAATTCAGACGGTAAAGCAAAAAAAGCTCATTATGCAAGGCACATGAATCTTGAGGAATGAAGCGTACTTTTTTGATACGCTGCAATGACGAAAGACGAAGTGCAACTTAAGCAGAATGACTTCCAACGAGTTTGCCGGAAACAGATTGCCGCAAAGCGGCACAAAATTGCTTTTTACGAAGCTGTAAATGATGTTTCTATTTGCGGAGCCATAGCAGAAGTAAACTCTCAAGTCAATAACCGCCTGTCCGTAATATTCAACTTCTTTGTGGCACCTGGATCATCTGTTGGCCTCTTTTCATTGACGGTAATATAATAATCTGGTAGATTTCTGATAACGATACTTTAAGAAAAAGTGTCATTATCGGCATTCCAGTGAAAACGGGCATTTGGAACAAGCTGAAAAGATCCGTCACTGCGTATTTCCGCTGGAATAAAAAAGGGAATCGAGACTTTTTTATGAAGCCATTAATATAATTGATGTACTTGCGGGGTTATTAAATGCAGATTGTCAGGGAAGGAAAAAAGAAACTAATATGCGTGATAGACGGTCAGGGTGGCGGAATCGGAAGCGCAATAATAAAAAGATTGAGGGATGTTGTTGACGACTCGGTTGAAATACTTGCCCTCGGAACAAACGCCATAGCGACAGCCCAGATGTTAAAATCAGGAGCGAACAGGGGCGCCTCCGGTGAAAACGCCATCATCCGGACCGTAAAGCAGGTAGACATAATTATTGGACCTCTCGGAATAATACTCACGCATTCCATGATGGGTGAAGTGTCCCCGGGCATTTCAGAAGCTGTTTCGGAGAGCCCGGCAAAAAAGCTTCTTATTCCTCTTTCTCAGGAAAATGTTGTGGTAATCGGGGTTTCTTCCTCCCCTCTTCCACATCTGATTGAAGAGATGGTAACCGGATATTTAAATGAATTTACAAAAATAAGGACGGTTAAAAATGTGTGAAGCAAATGCTTATCTTATTGGAGAAAATGACCAAAAACTTATTATGGAATCGGTGGACACGGTTGAGCCTGAAGGAGACGGAGTCAGGCTTGTCAGCATATTCGGAGATCAAAAATATATAAAAGCCAGAGTTCACTCCCTTTCACTTGTAGACCATAAAATATTTTTAAAATAGCAGCAAAAGCCCGATGAAAATATTTATAGCTAGAACTGCAGGCTTTTGCATGGGTGTCCGCAGGGCCGTCGAGATGGCTCTCGACATGCCTCGCAAATATAAAGGTCCAATTTTCACTTTTGGTCCGCTTATCCACAACCCACAGGTTATAGGTCTTCTTGAGCAGAAGGGCATTACCGTCATAAACAGTATTCCGGAAAAAGGAACGGGTACAGTTCTGATAAGAGCCCACGGAGTTCCCCCCGGTATAAAAAAGAAACTTAAAAATTCAGGATTTACGGTTATAGACGCAACCTGTCCGCGTGTGATCAAGGTGCAGACCATAATAGGCAAGCACACAAAACAGGGTTTTGCTTCTATAATCATCGGAGACAAGAATCATCCCGAAGTAATCGGGCTTCTCGGGTATGCCGGAGGTAAAGGATATGTTGTCAGCAAAATAGAAGATCTCGAATCTCTTCCGGAATTTGAAAAAGCGATTATTGTTGCCCAGACCACCCAGAACATTGTTCTGTACGAATCGGTAAAAAAATGGGTTGAAGACAAATACCCGTATTACAGGCTGTTTGATACGATATGCAATTCAACCTTAATGAGACAGTCTGAAGTTAAAGAGATAGCAAAGAGTGCGGATGCAATTGTGGTTGTTGGAGGACACAGCAGCGGAAATACCCAGAGACTTGCCGAAGCGGCGAGACAGGCCGGAAAACCTTCTTATCACATTGAAACGGAGTCGGAGCTTGACCTTGACGCTCTCTCATCAGCGCGCAGCATAGGAATAACAGCAGGAGCTTCGACACCCAACTGGTTGATCAAAAGAGTATACAGGACCATAGAGAATTATTCATTCAACAGAACACGGGGCAGGCGGAAACATTTTTATGCCGTTGAACGATCACTGCTTCTGACAAATATATATGTTTCAATCGGCGCCGGATGCCTCTGTTATGCAAGTATAAAGCTTTTGTGTATTACAGGATATTTACCATATGTTGTTATGGCGATGCTCTATGTTCTTTCCATGCACATCTTCAATAATCTAATTGGGAGGAAGGCCGATTACTATAACGATCCTGACCGGGCGGCCTTTTATAAAAAACATCAGATTCTTCTTTCATCACTTGCCGTTTCAGCGGGAGGCGCAGGCCTTTTGACAGCATACTCGGCAGGTTTGACCTCATTTTTGGTGCTTTTATCCATGAGTATAATGGGGCTTTCCTATAATTTAACGGTTATTCCGGAAGGAATAACAAAGGGAAGATACAGGAGCATAAGGGATCTGCCGGGATCGAAAACCGCGCTTATTTCAGCTGCATGGGGGGTTGTAACGGCTCTTCTTCCGGCCTTGTCTTCATCTTTTAAGCCGGGTATTTTTGTCGTTTTCACGTGGTCCGTATGTATGGTTTTTGTAAGAACGGCTTTTTTTGATATACTTGATATGCAGGGAGACCGTATTGTCGGAAAGGAAACGATTCCGATTATAATCGGCGAGGTGCGGACAATGCGACTATTAAAATATATACTTGTTGCTATGGCCGCTCTCCTGATTGTTTCAGGAACGTTTGGTTTCATTTCAAAACTTGGCATTGCTCTTTCTCTCTGCCCTTTATCATTATTGTTTGTGTTAATAAAACATGAACGGGGGCATATGCTTCCAGGCACAAAGCTTGAATTCCTGGTTGAATCACATCTTGTAATAACTGGGGGAATAGCTCTTTTGTGGCAATTTACTAAATAGTGTCCATCCGGAAACTCCGGTTTTTAAGTGAGTACGATATCTGATATCGGGTAAATCAGAAGAAATACCTGATATCAGCAGATTTACAGATCTGATTTCAATTATCAGAGCCGCT
>Ga0105099_10000335_pt1 | contig 32348 bp, 24 predicted proteins | sample PPLLak3cmMay2015_2_FD_79138 | JGI IMG/M metagenome (GOLD analysis project Ga0105099, IMG submission 79138) | Freshwater sediment microbial communities from Prairie Pothole Lake near Jamestown, North Dakota, USA - PPLs Lake P8 Core (1) Depth... | ecosystem: Environmental > Aquatic > Freshwater >... | reverse complement strand
TCCCTTCGCGGCCGTAGAACCCGTTGTTGGGTTGTTGAACCGAACCGTCGTCGATGGTGTTTTGGCCGTTGAGAATCCCCACCAGTCCGCCCCAGGACGGTGTGCCAATGACGGTACCGAGCTTTCTCGCTTTGAAGTGTTCGACAAATGCTTCGCCATCTGAGCCGTTGGCCTCATTGGAGACGACCGCCAGTTTGGCGTTTGAAATACTCCCCGGGTAGCGGAACGGGACTTTCTCCTTGAGATTGTTGTAGGCGACCATCTTCCGTTCCAGCTTGTCGATCATAAAATACTCGGTCCAACCTCCCGAATTGCGGCGGACATCGATGATCAGCCCTTCCTTGTAACGAAAGGCCCGCCAGAATTTGTCGAATTCACCGATTCCGCCCGCGCCCATGGCATTGATGTGCATATACCCGATCTTTCCGTCGGAAGCGGCCGCCACCTTCTCGATGTTCCCGGCCAGCCAGGCGGCATAGCGGAGATTCCGGTCACTGCGCAAGGGCCTGATCTCATATGTCTTGGCTCCGGTGGTTGTCGGCTGCCGGTTGACGGTAATCGCCACCTTCTGGTCGGGTTGAACCTGCATGCGTCGGAAATAATCGTCACCGGCGCGGATCGGAGTCCCGTCGATGGACAAAAGGTAATCACCGGCACGGATGTCGAAATCGGGCCGGACCAGAGGCCCTTCCAATTCGGGATTGTATTCGGTTGGGCCGTAAATCCTGGCGATCCGGTAATACCCACTGGCTGCATCGGCTTCCAGGTCAGCTCCCAAGAGTCCCGTGAATATCCTGGTTTCATCCAGGCGAACCTGGCCGCGTGGTCCCAGATCTCCCCCACGGATATAGGCATGACCGACCGACAGCTCTCCTACCATCTGCAACAGCAGCCAGTTCAATTCTTCCCGTGAAGAGATCTGAGGTATCCAGGCCCGGAAGGTTGCACCGATCTGCTTCCAGTCCTTCCCATGCATACCGGAGTCATAGAAGAAATCCCGGTACCAACGCCAGGTGTCGGAGAAGATCTGTTGCCATTCGGCAACCGGGTCGACGAGATAAGACATCCGTTCCAGGTTCACTTTCTCTCCGAACGCTTTGCTTTGAAATGCTTTTTCCAGAGAGCCGACATAGACATCTCCGCCCTTCTGGACGATCAGCTGATCGCCATTGATGGACAGGTCGTACGCTGATATTTTATCGGTCAGCACCGTCTCTTTTTTCGTACCGATATCGTATATATGCAGGGTCCATTTGGCAGCGCCACGCGGTTTGAATATCTCTTCGTACTCGTCCTCGCTGAACCGATCCAGGGAACACCAGACCAGTTTTCCCCGCCCCGCTTTCAGGTAGAAATAATTCCCCGGCTCGACCGGAACGGGGATGGCGCGGGTACGGAGCCCGGCTTCATCGACCCGGACGGAGGGCGGTGTATCGCCTTTGGGAGCCGGTTTTCCCGTTTCCTCACTGTCGGCGAAGGGCAGCGGTCGTCCCGTCTGCAGGGGGACCATCATGATCTTTTGCGGGCGCGAAATGACGTGGTTGTCCTCATAGAAATCCATATCGACATCGAAGTTCTGACTCGACAGGAAATAGAGGTATTCACCATTGCCGTCGAAGCAAGGGTTCAGATTATCATAAAAATCTGAGGTCAGGGCGATCTTCTTCTGGCTTTCGAGGTGATAGAGAAACACCTTGCTGTTGCGGTTGAACTGGACGAAACTGTAACAAATCCAGCGGCTGTCGGGCGACCAACTATAATCGGATATTTCCCAGTAGAACTCATCGTTTTTCAACTGGTTGGATTCATCGATCTTGACAGTGGTCTTAGCGGCGACATCGACGCAAAAGAGGGCGAAATCCTTGTTACCGAAGAGGATCTTCCGGCCGTCGGGCGACCAGACGAGACGATATACAGCACGATCCAGATTCTGAGTCAATTGCACCGCAGCGCCCCCTTTGGCCGGCTTCACGTACAACTGGTACTCCCCCCCTTCATCCGAAAAATAGGCAAGCGATTTTCCATCGGGAGAGAGTTGCGGATAAATCTCCCGAACGCCGGGAGTCCTGCTCATATTGATGGTATTGCCCGATTTGGCCGGTATCAGGAACAGATCGCCTCTGGCCTCGGCGGCCACCCAGGCGCCGCTATTGGCAACCGCGATCGAATGTAGGTATTTCTTGGGGTTGATCAACCGTTCTTTCAGATGCCAGCGGTCGGAAACGGCCTGGAAAGAGAGACGTTGCGGTTTGCCACCGACCGCCTCCACGAGGTGAATGTACCCAGCCTGCAGGTAGATGATCCGTCGTCCGTCACTGGAGGGCATCATCACATCGAAATCAGCATAGGTGGTAACGGGGATCAGTTCTTTATTTTGCAGTTCCTGAAGGTATATATTGGCGATCCCGTTGCCGCGGTCGGAGACGAAGGCCATCCGATCCGCACCGATCCACATGGGATAGGCATTCTTTCCGACATAGTCGGATATGGGAGTGAATCGGCGGTTCTGCCAGTTGAAGCGCCAAATATCAGTGTACTGTCCACCCTTGTACCGTTTCCAGGCATATTCTTCGTTCCCTTTCCGATTATAGAGAATTTCCCGGCCGTCCGGAGAAAAGGAACAGAGTATGCCGCGGTCCAGCGGGAACCGTTCCGGAGCCGAACCTTGGCGTTTCACGAAGTATAGATTGGGATCGCGCTGGATGAAATTCTCATAGAAGGAACGAAAAACGATCCGGTCGCCGTCGGGTGTCCAGGTGATCGTTTGGCCACCTCCCGGGACAAAGGTCAGTTGCACGGGGCTGCCCCCTTCGACCGGTATCAGGTAAACCTGGGGTTCCCCCGAGTAGGTGCCGGTAAAGGCCAGCCATTTTCCATCCGGGGAAAACCGGGCTGCAAATTCCCGACCGGGAAACTGGGTGAGGCGCAGGGCCATCCCCCCCCTGGTATCTCCTAGCCAGAGATCGTCTTCATACGTGAAGACGATCCGGTCACCGTGAATATCGGGAAAGGTCATGAAGCGGATCTCGGCGCCGAACAGTCCCGGCGCGGATAGCAAAAGAAAGACAGTTAAAAGAAGAGTTAATCGATTTGACATGGTTCCTCCCATTTTTACTCGGGGTTTCTCATTTCCCCGCCGATATCTTCAAGATTGAGCCACCAATCCTTTTCCGGTTTGGCTCGACCGTAACCCAAGAGATCGTCTCCCCAGACCCCGAAACGACGGGCGAGGGGGATATGGCGCATGGTCCAATTGATCATACGGTGAAAGGGAGTGTATGGTTTGTTCCACGGGCAAACCTTTATACAGGTGCCGCAACCGGCGCCATGCTGGTTGCCGACCCTCATCCCCGTACACTTTTCGACATTATTGGACCACTTCTCATACCCATTGACCATCACCTTATCTTCGTGACTGATGGCCTGCGCCGGGCACTCCCGTGCGCATTTTCCACACTTTATGCAAAAATCCTGTAGTCCGAAGTCGATTGGCCGGTCGATCTGCAGGGGCAGATCGGTTGTGACCACTGCTGCCTTGAACCGGGGTCCAAGAAAGGGGTTCAGAACGATGTCTCCGATCCGGCACATCTCCCCCAGACCGGCCCAGAGGAGGATCGGCGGCACCGCCACCTGATAGTTCATGGCATGGTGCGCTCGGGCCGGATAGCCGAGCCGGCGGATGTAATCGGCCAGGATGCAGGCGATGAACCCGGAAGTGGTGTAGGCGACGAAGCTCATGGAATTGCTGATCCAATCGCTGCCGCTGAAAGCCTCCGACGTATTCCAGTCCTGATCGATCAAAATGGCGATGGCATACCGGTGATTCAGAACGATCGGCGAACCGTCGTGTTTGCTGTGCGTATAGACGGCATAGCGCGGAAGTTCGCAGATACCGACCATGTCGGCGCGCAGAAAATAGGCCGTCTCCTTGATATGACGGGCCATGGCGGCCGGATCGGCGGTGCCGGGGGCTTTATTCTTGTATACCTTAGGCATCGGGCGCCAGGAAGAGACGGCCCAGGGAGAATCGTTCAAGGGGTTGCTTCCGGTATCGATCGCATCCACCAGAGCCCCCAAAGACCCGGCCATACTGACCAGGGCTCCGGAGAGGGGGTGCTTGGGTACGAATCGTTTGTACTCCTTTTGAATGAACTCCCCGTACTCTCCGCTTCCCGCCCGAAAAAACCCGCTGCTCCTCTCGTCTTTTGGCAATACTTTGTCATCGTCGATCCGGGTAGTTGGTCTGTCCACCCGTTTTAGAATATGGACCGGATATGGGTCCGGTGATGGCCATGGTATCCGCTGCCGTCTCTGGAGAACCTGTTTTCGGTTCATCTTTATTCCTTATCAAGCGATCACGTATGGATTATATCCGATTTCTGACATTTCTGGCGAATGAAATCTGGAATTCCACCGAATGCTCCATTGGATAGGAGGACCACCACTCGGTCCCCATTCTGAGATTCATCTTCCAGCCATTTCCTGATTTCAGTATAGGAGAGACCAGCGTATGCATCTTTGCCTGAATTTCTCAGAATGCAAGCAATTTTATCGGGATCGAGTCGTTCTGCCTCGGGAATCCGGGATTTATCGTACACATCTGCCATCATGACCGTATCGGCAGCAGCGAAACTGGCCGGCAAGGTATCCTGAAAAAACCGGCGGCGCAGGCTCCATGATCTCGGTTCGAACAAAGCCGTAAGCGACCGATCAGGGAACTGTTCCCGCAGTGATTGCAGCACAGCGGCAATGGCGGTGGGGTGATGGGCGAAATCCTCGTAATACAATGTATTTCTCCATTTTCCCAGCAACTGAAGGCGGCGTTCTACGCCTTGGAAGGAATGGATGGCTTTCTCCATGATCTCGTAGGTGATCCCCAATTCCTCAGCCAGCAAAATCCCCGCCGCCAGATTGGCAACATTGTACCGCCCGGGCAGAGGGCTAATAAAATTCTGCATTCCGCTCTTCAATTTCAGGCGGAATCGGAAACCGGAATCCTGAGGCGTGATCCCCTCGATCCGGGAATCGGTCGACTTTTCACCGTAGTACCGGACCGGGGAAAATGTCCGTTCCAGGGCCTGCCGCACCATGGGAAAATCGTCATTGGCGATTATCAATCCCTGGGAAGGAACCATGTTGACCAGGTTCTGGAAACTCCTCAGATAGAGTTGCTCACTGGGAAAGACATCCAGATGGTCGTATTCGAGCGAGGTGAGAATGAGAATCCGCGGGTAGTATTTCAAAAATTTCGAGGAGCGGTCGAAAAAAGCGGTTTCGTATTCATCGCCTTCGCTCACGAAATAATCGCCGGCGGCGATCCGATGATTGGTTGGGAAATCAAGTGGTTTGCCACCGATAAAAAACCCGGGCTTTAAACCAGCGGTTTCGAGCAAATGAGCAATGAAAGAGGTGATCGTGGTTTTGCCGTGGGTACCGGCCACCACCACCGAATGTTTTCCCTTGATGAAATAACGCCCCAGAGCCTCGGCCATGGAGATGTATTCAAATCCTTCGTTCAGGATCTTTTCCGCTTCGGGATTACCGCGGGAGATGACGTTGCCGATGACACAAAGGTCGGTATCCGCGGCAATATTGGCAGCATCATAACCGTTGAACAGATGGACATGGAGGTCCCGCAGGATATCTCCGACCGGCGGATAGAACTGGACATCGGATCCCGACACCTGCCAACCACTCTGCCGGAACAACCCGGCCAATGCACTCATCCCCGTACCGGCAATGCCGCAGAGGAAGACACGTTTCATGGCCTCACTCCTTTTTCCCGGAGCATCAACCCGGGAAATGATTCTGTATCGATTATCCCCGTCACTCCCAACGGCAGGATCGAGCACCTCCTGGCATGACCGAAGGGCAGATCCCCAATCACCGGGAACCTGTAGGGTTCGAGGCGACGACGGAGGCGCTCCTCAAACTCTCTCCGTTCTAGCGAATCCCGAAAGCATCCAGGAAACTCACCCAGCAGTAATCCACTCAGGTTCGGTATCAGACCGGACTGTTCGATCTGCCAAAGCAGACGATCGAGCCGATAAGGACGCTCATTGATGTCTTCCAGGAGCAGAATACGGCCGTTCGTCTCCGGTAAATAGGGAGTCCCAACCAGAGAAGCAAAGTTGGTCAGGCACCCACCCGTGAGGATTCCAGCGGATTTCCCGGGTTTGATCACTCGCCCCCGATAGCGGATTTCACGATAGTTGCCGGTGAGGATTTTCTTCAGGTCGGCCTTTCGGTACCGATTCTCGGCAAGAGCGGAATAAGCCATGGGACCATAGAAGACAACCATTTGAAACCGGTCGAGGAGGAACCAGAGAAGGTAACTGACATCGGAAGAGCCGATGACCGGCTTGGCCGGGGCTGGCCCGATTCTCTGCAGATGTGGTAGCAGCAGGTTGGCGCCGTAACCACCTCGGGCGGCCCACAATGCATCGATCTTGGGGTCCAGAAAAAAAAGCCGCAGATCTTCCAACCCCTGCTCCGGAGTCTTGGCGGTCATCCCGTTTTGAGAAAGAATTTCAGATACCTCCCGGGTTCGGTAGCCCAGGCGATGCAACTCGGCTATGCCGGCGGAACGGAAGGATTCTTTCACTGAAGAAGACGGAAGAAAAACTCCCACCGTTTTCCCGGGAGTGAGCGATTCAGGTTTGTGGTACATGATTGGCGATGGTCAGAGTCACCATAGTCCCTTCCCCTGATCGGGAGGAGATTCGCAGGTTACCCCGGTGCAGTTCCGCGATCCGTTTCACGATCACCAACCCCAGGCCTGTTCCCGTTTCTTTGGATGAATAATCCTCATGAAACAGTTTGCCCAATTCCTCTGGCTTCATTCCGATCCCCTTATCGGTGATGACAATCTCGGACATCTCGCCCAGGTTCTTCAAGGATACGGTGATCGGCAGCCGCGCCGGTGATTCCCCCCCCAAGTCTTCACGTGATTCGAGCCTGGATTCAAGTACGACCTCGCAGGCCTCGACAGCGTTGTTGACCAGGTTGATCAAGGCCTGTTTGATCTTCACTGGATCCAAGTCGACCCACTGAGGCTCAGCTGGAAGATCGACGCGAAAGCGGATCTGCGGAAAGAGGCTGCAAAGGTTGGTCATCTCCTGACGGATCAGGTCCGCCAGATCGAACCGATTGATTTTCAGTTTTTCCAGTTTGGAAAGGTCGAGAAATCCCAGCGATACCTTGCGCAGATGTTCGACCTCCTCAACGATGTAGCGCACCGATTGCTCGATCATCCGTTCATGGTCGGAGCTTTTATCATGAAGGGTCCGTTGGATCTGCTCGGCGGAAAGTTTTATGGGTGTGAGGGGATTTTTGATTTCATGAGCCAAACGCCGGCTCAATTGCATCATTGTACGCATCCGAGCCAATTCCGAGATGTTCTCCCGCTGTTCCCGGATGCCGTCGATCATCGAATTGAATCCGGAAAAAAGGCTCTTCAACTCGATCTCCTTGGGGATATCGGTCAACGGAACCAGGTTCCCGGTTCTCACATCTTCCATGCCTCGATTAAGACCAGTGATCGGCGCCAGTATCCGGTTGCGAAAAAAACGGGCGATGATGGCCCCGATCAGGATAAGAAAAAAGCTCAAGGTAATCAGAAAATCGATATAGTATTTTTTCATCCGTTTCTGTTCGAACCGACTCATAGGAAATTCCAGGAGGAAAATATAGGTTTCGGATAGTTTGGAATAGAGCCGTATGCCATCGGGGAAGCGTTCGACATAAAACTGCCTGGCCTGTTCTTCCAGGGAGCGGGTAATTGCCGAATTGAGAAAAATGGGGATTTGCCCCTCGATGATCTTGCGACTATCGGAAGAAATCGGCGTTTTGCCGTTCTCATAAACGGTGACGGGAGAATCGACAATATTGGATAACATGAACAGGTCGTTCTGGTTCAGGTCACTCTTTTCCGATAACAGGTTGCGGAGCATATTCTGCACGATCCGCCCCTTTTCGTTGACCGCTTCCAACAGTTCTCTTTCCAATTCGGGAAAATGAAAATTCAGGGAGAAGGCGGTAAACAGGATAGATGTGGTGAACGAAATCAAGATGAGAAAAGTGAAGACTCTGGAGGAAAATGATCTCAGGTAGAGCTCCCAGTCGAATTCCTTGAAAGGCCGGAGAAAGAGGATGATCTGGAAGAGAAGCATGAAGAGAAAGATCTTGATCCATGTGGAAATGCGCTGAACCCAGGTGGGGTTGGGAAAATAAATCAGGATTCGATTTTCATTGTGATCAAAACAAAAGCCCGAATAAAAGATGCCCAGGTGAGAAAAGTGGATCCAGTCTTGGCGGTTGCGGATGATTCCCGAAAGCTCTGGAACATGGATGTTGTTCGGGTTCTCCAGAATCTGGCTCTCCTCGATCATCTTCAGATAGGATATCCCGCTGTCTCGGATTTTTTGATTGATCGTGAAGAGGGTGGTTTGATCTAGGTTTTTTAAAATCAATTCGGGCGATATGACCACTTCGATGACGATATCTCCCAGCCATTCGCCTTCCTGCATGACGCTCAGGGAGGAAACGGCGAGATTGACCGGTTTGCCATAGAGACTGCCGGTCACCTCTTCCATGCTCCAGAATGGAAAGCGGATGTCCTTGCTGATCTTGATGTAGGGTATCTTGTACGAATACGATGAAGCCAATGTTTCTCCGGTGGCCGATACGATAAATATTCCCGATGGGATCAATTCTTCATGAGCCAAAGAGTTGTTCCAGGCGCGTGCAAGGTCTCCCGGCCTTTGTGTGAATAAATATTCTTCAAAGGGAATCGCCTGCGAATTCAATTCATAGGTGATTTCCTTGGCAACCAGTTTGGCATAGGTATTCTGGCTCGAAAAAACCTGCCGTAAGTCGTTCTGTATGAAATTTCGCTTTTCAATGGCACTGGACGAAAAAAACATCTGGGAAACAGAATAGGCAACCAGAGGGACAACCAGCCAGCGACGGGCCGACCTCGGTTCGATGAACATCGCAGCCAGCGTGAATGCAAGATAAACCAGAATGAGGATGAAATAGTGGGGGAACAGACGCCAGGTCAATGCGGAGAATCCAGCCTGCACCAGTACCAGCAGAGGTATCCGCCAGGGTTGCCGATAACGCCCGAGCCCTGAAGCCACAAGGTACGGCATTAACAATATTAGAATAAAGCTTGCGAGCAAAAAGGGGTAAGGTCCAACCAACCGAAAATCGGCGAATGAGAATTGGGCCGCTTCCAGGATGTTGTCAGCTATAAAAAAAACTCCCAAAAAAAGCAGATCTCCCAGAATCAGGCGGGGCCATCCCGGGGGGAAAGAAATTTCCCGCCGGTAGTAGTAGAAGAAAAGGAGAATCAACAAGCATACCAACAGGATATGGTGGACACGCAGAATGGTCAGCCCGACCACAATCAGGAACATATTGCCGGGAAGGAAATGATCGGCGATCAGGGAGAGGCAGATCAAAACCAGGGAAAGGAGAATAAAAACCGGTAGGCGCCATTTTTTTTGCCGCCGCCGGCGCCAGAAGAATATCGTAAAATAGATTAAAATTCCAAACGTCGTCACCAGGAAGCGGATGACATTCTGCTCGCGAAAATGGGCGATCATATCTTTTGGTGAAAAAATCATCTCCAGTACCATATGGTTCTTCAAGTGCGTAAATCTGTATTGGAAGGAATACCGGTCTGCAGTCACATTGAATGGCTGGATGCCGCGGTCCAGCCCATGTGAGGAAGAAAAAAAGGTAAGCGTCTTGCTTTTATGGGGAAGGGTGAACGACTCCAGGATAAAATTCCGCTCCAGGTTAAAAAGGTGGTTGATATAGAAGATTTGCCCGGCCATTTTCCGGAAGAAATAGACCTCGCGGTTTTTTTCGATCAACTGCCAGTCTCCGATTGCCAATGGTTCTAATTTATAGATATACAGTTCGCCGATATGATTCCGGATGACCCCCTGCTCAACTTCGAACAGGGCCTCCTTTTTTTTCATTTGGGAATCGTTCAATGTCTTCGAACGGAATTGATGATAAAGTGTATCTGACCTTTTTTTAAGAGCTTGAATCGCACCGTCGATTTCTTTTTCGGTCCGCATGATATTCCGTTGCAGATCCCGTTGTACCAGAAGCGGTACCTCGCCTTTATGATAGAGGATCGAGACCGATCCGAGGATCAGGATGATCAGGGGGGTCAGCCACCATCCGATCAGATTCTTAAACCGCGCAGATAATAGATTTTCCATTCCCTTTTGGCACTCGGTCCGGTGAGCAGGAAAAAGATCATTTTATAGGGAATCCTTCGTCCGCTCACCTGATCTTTGAGGATGATGTTGATCGATTGAACGGCCAGGTTTCCATCCACTTGGAGTGAAACCCACTCCAGATCCTCCGTCTGCAGATCCCGGTACTTGAAAGCCATTTCCTTTCGAAAAAGCTCCCTTGGTAAATATCCTTTCAAGGAAAATGGTTCATCGAGATTCACTGAAATCTGTTCCCGGCAGACTAGTGCCATCTGCTCCATGCGGCCACGGAGGATTGAATCCTCGATCGGCTCCATCAAAAGGAAATTCTGGCCGGATTGTTGGAACAGTACCAGCAACAGGGTGAGGAGTTTCATTCTCCGCTGTAAGTGATACAGGTGTGAATGGGGTAGCCGGCCAGTTTTTCTCTTCCCTTCAGAAAAGTCAGTTCGACCAGAAATTCAATGCCGACGACCCGCCCTCCGAGTTCCTCCACCAGATCGATCACCGCCCGTACGGTCCCCCCGGTAGCCAGCAGATCATCGATGATCACCACACAATCACCTTTTTTGATGGCGTCGGCATGGATTTCCAGGGTGTTTGTTCCATACTCGAGCGTGTATTCCCGGCAGATGGTCGACGCTGGAAGCTTTCCGGGTTTGCGCACGGGGATAAAAGCAGTATTGAACTTGTAGGCCAATGCCCCGCCGAAGATGAATCCCCGCGATTCGATACCGACCACGGCATCGACATCCTCCGGTTTATAATTTCGGGCCATCCGTTCGATCACCTCGGAAAAAGCCGGCCCTTTTTTCAGGAGTGTGGTGATATCTTTGAATACAATCCCCTTTTTCGGGAAATCGGGGACATCCCGGATCAACTCAACCAGGTTCATTCAACCTCCTTTTCCATATCATCGGCTCTATTATCATATCTCAATTCCATCGGTTTGCCTACAGCTTATCAATCGGTTTTTATCTGTACATTCCATTCTTTCAGGTAGAGAATGAACCGCCTGGCAGCAATTGCCCGGTGGGAGATGCCATTTTTTTCGGCCAGGGTCAACTGGGCAAAAGTTCGCCCCGAGGGGGGATGATAAAAAACCGGGTCATATCCGAATCCATTGGCACCATAACGTTCTTCGCTGAGCAGTCCAGACACTTCCCCAGAAAAGGAGGCAATCTCCTCCCCCGCCCGGGCCAGAGAAAAAACGGCCACATACCGTGCGTCTCTATTTTTTATCCCCCTCATTTCATCGAGAAGCAAGTTTATATTCATCTGATCGTCGGCATCTGCTCCGGCATATCGGGCCGAGTGGACACCGGGTCGACCGTTCAGGGAAAAAACCTCCAACCCTGAATCCTCCGCAAGGACCCAATGCCGCGTTCGGGCGCTGTAATACTCACTTTTCAAACGAGCGTTGGCGGAGAAAGTCGCCCCGGTTTCGGCCGCCTCCACTTCAATGCCGGAGTCAACCAGGGAAAGGATATGCAAACCGGAAAAGACGGAAAGTAGGTCGCCCAATTCAGCCACTTTTCCCCGATTCCTCGTAGCCAGGACAAGGGTCATGCCCCTTCCCAATGGATTTCGATGACCCCGGGCAGGATCATGATTTTTTCGAAAAACTCCTTGTTCTTGTGATCGGAGGTGAGGAATGCCAACTCATAATCGAACCGGCTCTCCCCTTTTCCCAATCGTGCGCTCTGCGATTTGATGTTCATTTCCTTGAGGATCTGGCGGATCTGCAGGGCTACGGAAGCCCGTTCTTCAATGGTGATCACGTATACGAAATGCTTGCGGATGCGGTCGATGCGTCTTGATATGAGTCGCATCGCGGTCAGGATGACCAACACGAAGAAAGTGATCCAGAGGGAGACCGTATATTGCCCCATACCGACGGTCATGCCGATGGCAGCGACGGTCCAGATGGAAGCGGCGGTGGTCAGTCCATAAACCGAATACCGGGCCTGGATGATACTGCCTGCTCCCAGGAATCCGATCCCGGTGACAATCTGGGCGGCGATCCGTCCCGGATCACCGTGCCCCGTTTCCCCCATCTGGATCGATAGGAGGGTAAATAAGGCGCTTCCCACCGAAATCAGGATATTGGTGCGCAACCCGGCTTCCTTGTGTTGAAATTCACGTTCCAGGCCGATGATGCCGCCTAGAAATGCGGCCAGAATGATCTTCAGGAGAATCGTGACTTCCATGGATTACCTCGATAAAAATGCCAGGATGAAAAGGATCATTAATACAAATGTAAAAGCGGCAAAATAGGGATTCTTCAGCAACCGCTCGGGTTCCTCGGCGGTGTCCCGGTCCTGGAGCGATTTGCGCATGAAGATTACCAGGTAGACGATGATCAGCGGCAGAGCATAGACGAGCATCAGCAATTGAAAACGGAGCGCGAAAGAGATGAAGAAGACCAGGAACAATAGGGCGGTACCGATCATGAAACCAACCAGGCCCGGCATGGAGTATTTCGCCAGTGATTTTCGGTACCCGGTCGATTCCTCATCGGTCAGGAATTTTTTCTCTGCCACCCGTTTTCCCACCATCAAGAAATTACCGAACGCCCACCAGCTGATCAGCAAGGCGAGATCCGGAAACCGAAAATTGAGAATATACCATCCGATCAAAAAGCGGATGGGGTTGTTCGCCGATTCGAGGATCGAATCGAGATACGGGATATCCTTGATGCGGATCGGTTTTACATTGTAGAGGATGCCCGCCCCCAATAGCACCATCAAAGCATAGAAGAAGCTCCAAGAGAAGAAGCGGATGGCGATAAAGAAGGCAGTAGCGGTGATGAGGAGTCCGAAAAGAATCAGGAATCGCCTTCTAATCTGCTTTTGCACAAGTGGGCGTTCCCGTTTTTGGGGATGGAAGGCGTCGTAGGGAGCATCGGTTATCTCGTTAACGATGTAATTGGCAGTGGAGATCATCCAGGTGCAGAAAAAAGCCACCAGAGAGCGGATCAGAAAACTGGCCGGCGCATTATGGACTCCGCTTCCCCCTTCCAGCAGCAGAGCTAAGACCAGTCCCGGAAAAATGGCCAAGCTGCGCGGCCATCGTTCCAGCCGGAGCGAGGCTACATACAATTGAATTTTATATTTTTCGAGCATAGATTTCCAGAGAATCGAATAACTGAAGTTTCAAGTTTAGTTTTTTCAGGACGTTTTGTAAACCCCCCCCGCTCTTCAGGCGCGGGAAAAGACGAGTCAGAAGATAGTGGTAGGAAAAGTGCCATGCGTATCGGCGCATGGCCAACGGGTGAAAACCGGAACACCGCAGAATATGTTCAAGGGAGCGGCGATTGAAAAACTGGAGATGGGCGAGGCGGAAATGCCACCAGTGTTCGCCGGTCAGGTTGGCCGCGAGACTCGAAATATCAGGGGTCACCGCCACCAGGAGACCTCCAGGGTTCATCCGACCGTGGACCTGCCGCAACATGCCTGCGGGATCGAACACATGTTCGATGATATCGAGCAGAGTAACGACATCATATTGGGGTCGCTCCGGAAAGGTATCGAGCGTACCGCAGAAAAGCTCCAAGTCATATAATTCCCGCGCTTCCCGGACGAGAAATGAAGACGGTTCGACTCCTTCGACCGCAAAGCCATGCCTGCGGGCCAAATCAAGAAATATCCCGGAAGCCGCCCCGACATCGAGCAACCTTTTTCCGGCGGGGGAAAACCGGCGAATCCGGCTCAGGATGGGCAGAAAATTCCGGGCCCGGTTCTCACGCTCGCCACTGTACTCATCATCCTGTAGATTGCCGTACAACTCAGCCAATCCAATGGAATCCGGAACCGGATCGGCAAAAACGAACGTGCAGGAAGGGCAACGGAAGAGCGGCCAGCGTTTTCCATACCGACTGTCGGTAATACGGACATCCTCGCTCTGCAGTTGATCCGGTATGGGGATCGGTCGTCGAAAGGGCGCACAGGGAGAATGACCACATAGGGGACAGCTTTTACGTCCCACCCAGTTCATGAATGGACGTCCCGGAAAGATGATCTGCCAGTCATTCCAGGGGTCGGCCGAGCAGGTTGCGAAAGAGGAAATCGAGATTCCATTTCTGATAATCGGTCCCCTTTTTGCCTCGATATCCGTGACGTTCACCCGGGTAGACCATCAGTTCGACCTTTTTCCCCGCATCCTGGACCCGGCTGACAAACTGGATGGTGTTCTGCATGTGGACATTGTCATCCATGCTGCCATGGGTGATCCGGAGCCCCCCCTTGTACCGATCCAGGTAGGTCAGGACCGATCCGTTTTTGTATCCGTCTGGATTCTCCTGGGGGGTGTCCATGTATCGTTCCGTGTAAACCGAATCATACAATCGCCAATCGATCACCGAAAAATGGGCCAGCCCGAATTGAAAATACTCGGCGCCGTAAGTCAGGGCCATGGCCGCCACATATCCCCCGTAACTTCCTCCAGTGATGGCGATTTTTTGAGGATCGACATAGGGGAGGGTACGCAGGTATTTCACCGCTTCGATGTAATCATTCATCTCCCATTTCCCCAGGTTCCGATGCATCAGATCGATCGCTTTCTTCCCGAAATGACCCGAGCCGCGGTGATCAACAGCCAGCGAGATGATTCCGTTCTGGGCCAGAAACCCGGCAGTAAGGCCACGGGGAAAAACGTTTTGAACGGACGCCGAACCGGGGCCACCATAAATATTGATGAGTACCGGGTAACGGCGGTCTTTTTCCATGGGGACAGGTCGGGTTATGAGGGCCGGAAGTGCAAAACCGTCTGCCGTTGGAATACGGAGAAGCTCCACTTTCGGCCAATCGTATTTTTCAAGCATTGGCGTGGCGGTGTCGGCGATGCGGCGGACAAGTTTTCCCTCCCCGGTGAACAAATCCAACCGGGTGGGCGTAGTGATGTTGGAGAAGCGATCGAGGTAAAATGAACCCTCGGTCGAGGATTCGATCCCATGGGATCCCCCGGTTGCGGTCAACCGTTTGATCTCCTGACCGTTCCAGTCGACTCGGTAATACCCGGTTTCGAGGGAGTCTTCCTTTGCGGCAGTGAAAAAGACCGTTTTGCGACGGGCATTGACCCGATCGATCCCCTTGACCGTCCATTCACCCTGCGTCATCGGCATCACGCGGCTCCCGTCCACCAGATAGAGATGGAACCAGCCGCTCCGGGAACTGCGGATCAGCATCCGGCCGTCGGCCATAAGAGTAAAATCATTCCCCTCCATGAAGTCGATCCAGCAGGATTGTTTCTCCTCGTATTTCAGTGACACAATCTTTTTGGCCAGATCGTAGGCATAGATACAGAAGTGATCCTGATCCCGGTTCAACCATTGAAAATAGAGTGAGGAGGAAGCGGCATTGAACTCGGGAAACGCAATGTAGTACTCCCCTTGCCACGGATGGGTAATCCAGGCGACCGCACCGGTCCCCAGGTCGGCGATCCCCAGTTTCACTTCGGGATTGGGATACCCAGGTTTTGGATACCTCTGCTTTTCCAGGCGGCCGTAATCACCTTCGGCGTCGACAATGGGAAAAACCGGGACCTTGGATTGGTCGAAGCGGAGAAAAGCGATTTTCCGGCTGTCGGGGCTCCACCAGAAAGCGCGGTAATTGAGCCCGCGCCCCAATATTTCTTCAAAGTATACCCAGGAGGCGTAGCCGTTTAATATTTCCTCGGAACCATCAGTGGTGAGCCGCCGCGTCTCACTCCGTTTGATATCATAGACATAGAGATCGTTTTGACACGTAAAAGCGATGGCATCGCCAAAAGGAGAAAAAAGCGGATTTTCCGCGGGTCTTCCACCGGTATCGATCTTGCGAAGCTCATCCCGGTCCCGTAAATACAGATATAGGACATTGTCTTTCACTGCGGCAAACCGCTGCCAGTCGGCAGTATGGTTGCGCAGCAATTGCATCGCGGAAAGCCCCGCTTTCTGTGTCGATGCAAAAATCGTGGGATCGAGGAAAAGTTCATCCTTTCCCGATCGGGCATCAACTCGATACAGTTTCATATCTTTCATCTGCAGATAATGGGCGTCATCGGCCCATCCAAGCGTCATGGGCAACGATTCGAAAATTTTATCCCCTTTTCCATACAGTACTTGGTCGAGTGAAAATCTCTCCTTGGCCGGGAGAACGGCGATCACGGCGAACATGAAAACAATCAGCAGTGCTTTTTTCATTTTTATTTCTCCTGTAGCCCGGTCTCATTCAGATCACGAATCCATCCGGGAGTACGGTATCCTTGGGAATGACCACGATTCCGTCGACGATTTCCACCGTTGAGGTCGACAGGGCGCGAACCGCGTCTTTATTGGTGATTTGGACACCCGATCCGATCCGAACGTTTTTATCGAGAATCGCGTTCTTGATCACACATCCGTGGCCGACTCCGACCGGCGGACGACCCAATTCAAGGTTTTCTTTTATTTCTTTCGGAGTCTCGTAGAAATCTGCTCCCATCATCACCACCCGCTCCAGGTAGGTCTGGTTGCGAATGACCGAGCGGTTTCCAATCAGGGTATTGGACAGTCTGCTCCCTTCAATGATGGCGCCATCGGAGATCAGTGAATAATGAACATCACAGTTTTCGATTTTCGATCCGGGCAAGAACCGCTTACGTGTATAAATCGGAAATTCCTCGTCATAAAAATTAAACTTGGGAACCGGATTGGCAAAATCGAGATTCGCTTCAAAAAAAGCTTCGATCGTTCCGATGTCTTCCCAATAATCGGTAAAAACATACCCGTAAACGCGGTGGGTGTCCAGGGCGTCAATGATCACCTGCCGGCCGAAATCCTCCTTGTCGCTGCTTTCCAGGATTTCGATGAGGGCATCTTTGTTGAAGATATAGATACCCATAGAGGCGATGTAATTAAGCTTTTCTTCGACCAGCCCCAGATAATCGGTTGGAGTGTATAATTCGTCGAGAACCGCCTCGTCCTGGGGTTTCTCCACAAAGCGGAAGATCCGCCGCTGGTCATCGATCTGGAGTATGCCGAACTGGCTCGCGTTTTCCCGATTGACCGGCTTAACGGCGATGGAGATATCGGCATGATTCATCTGATGAAACTCTAGGAAATCCTTCAACTGAATTCGATACAATTGATCTCCGGAAAGGATGACTACGTATTTGATCTTCTGGTTCTTGATAAAGCTCAGGTTTTTCCGGACGGCATCGGCCGTTCCCTGGTACCAATCACTCACCTCCATGGTTTGCTGAGCAGCGAGAATTTGCAGAAAACCGCCTGAAAAAGCGTCGAACCGATATGTGTTGTAGATATGTCGGTGCAGGGAAGTGGTATTGAATTGAGTGAGGATCATGATCTTTTTTATATCCCAATGGAGGCAGTTGGAAATGGGGATGTCGATAAGACGGAATTTACCTCCGATGGGGACGGCCGGTTTTGATCGATAGCGGGTCAACGGGTAGAGTCTGGTGCCGCGGCCTCCTCCCAGGATCACTGCCAGGACATCGATCATCTCCAGACGCCTCCAGCGCCCATTATAAAACAGCCGGGTTGATTTGTCACGTTTCTCGCAACAATCGACCATCCTGAAGGGAGTAGACCGTGTCGGTCATCTCGGCGAGTTGCCTGTTATGGGAAACGATCACGGCGGTAAGGCCAAGTTCCGCGATCAGGCGTCGAAACAGGTCGAAGACCTGTTTGCCCGTTTTCCAATCCAGATTTCCGGTCGGTTCATCGGCCAGGAGCAGGCGGGGACCATTGATCAAGGCCCGGGCGATGGCCGCCCGCTGTTTCTCCCCGCCAGACAACTGATGGGGCATGGCGGTTCCCCTTTCGCTCAATCCGACCTGATCGAGAAGTCCGGCCGCCTTGGACTTGGCTTCCTCAAGCCGGTAGTTCTTTAAAAGCAAAGGCGCCATAATGTTCTCGCTGACCGTCAACTCCGGCATCAGATAATGAAATTGAAAAACAAAACCAATGTCGAGGTTTCTATAGGTGGCCAGTCTCCGGGAATCGAACCGTCCGATCGGTTCTCCACAGAAGAGGATTTCCCCGGAATCAGGTTGATCCAGGGCGCCGCAAAGGTGAAGCAATGTGCTTTTTCCGGAACCCGACACACCGGTGATACAGATGATCTTCCCCTCGGGGATGTCGAGATTCAACTCCCGAAGGATGATCAATCGGTTCTTGTCAGGCAGGGGAAAACTCTTGGTCAATTCTTTAGCCTGAATAATGAACAGGTTTTTCGATTTTACAGTGGTCATAAAAAGAAGCTATTATACCGACATTTGCCACTGCAAACAAGATGAAAAATGGCCAATCAGCCTGGCAACAGGGAGATGACAAATTTCAGATTTCGTTGCCAATATTCGTTGATCGTTTCCATACTGACCGATCTCCCCTCCCGCGGGGCGTGAACGAACCGGTCCGTTTCAATGTATACGGCTGTATGCCATTTGCGGTCGATCCGAAAAACCAGGATATCACCGGGGCGAGCCCGGGACGGGTGGACCCGGAACCTCTTCAAGCGATTGTTTTGCTCCGCTGCGGACCGGGGGATTTCGATACCGTGACAACTGTAAATGTACCAGACGAATCCGCTACAATCGAAACCGTTGATCTCCTTGCCGCTGTAGCGATAGGGCAACCCGACCAGGTGCAGGGAGAGGTTGCATATCCGTGCCCGCAATTCCACTCCCGGCGAGGTGAGGGCGCGATGGCTGCAGGCGTGATTCAACCCGATAGCGAGAGCCATAGCGAGGCTGGTGAGGAGAAATAAGTGAGGAAATTTGCGAAAGGGGGGACTCGAACCCCCATACCTTTCGGCATCAGATCCTAAGTCTGACGTGTCTGCCAGTTCCACCACTTTCGCACCGCCCCCAAAAGTATCATATTAATACCGATTTTGTCAATTCAGCATCTTCGGCTAAACCGCCGGGTGCTCGGTACGGCGGATGATCTCATCCTGAAGGTCGGCCCCCAGATCGACAAAGTAATCACTGTATCCGGCAACCCGGACGATCAGGTCACGGAATTTCTGCGGTTCGGCCTGAGCCTCGCGGAGAAGGTCGGCTGTGACCACGTTGAACTGGATATGGTGGCCATCCATAGCAAAGTAGGAACGGATCAAGTGGGTCAGTTTGGTCAACGCCGATTCATTCCGAAAAAAATCGGGGGTGAATTTCTGGTTCAGGAGTGTCCCTCCCGTCCGCAGGTGATCGATCTTGGCGGCCGACTTGATCACCGCAGTCGGTCCGTGACGGTCGCATCCCTGAACCGGCGATATGCCCTCCGAGAGCGGTTGAAAGGCTTTCCGACCATCAGCGGTGGCTCCGGTCACCTTACCGAAATACACATGGCAGGTGGTCGGCAGGAGATTGATCCGGTAAGAACCGCCACGGGTGTTCGGTATGCCATTGACGGCCTGGTAGTAGGTTTCGAAAATCCTCCGGGCGAGATCATCAGCCCGGTCGTCATCATTTCCCCAATGAGGTGTCTTGTTCAAGAATATTTGACGGATCTCCTCAAATCCCTGAAAATCGGCAGCCAGAATGTCGCGGAGACGTCCCAAATCCAACCTCCGCTCATTGAACACATGCGTCTGGATAGAAGAGAGGATATCGGTTGCCGTTCCCAGCCCCACTCCCTGAATATATGAAGTGTTGTAACGGGCACCCCCGTCGTGGTAATCCCGCCCCTGTTGGATGCAGTCATCGATCAGCAGGGAGAGGAACGGCGTCGGGATGAATTCGGCCCATAACCGTTCGATGATGTTGCTGCCACGGATCTTGACGGCGATGAAATGATCCACCTGACGACTGAAAGCCTGATAAAAATCATCAAACTCGGAAAAGGTTTCGACATCGCCCGTTTCGGGGCCGAGGCGAAGGCCGGTCCGCATGTCGATCCCATTGTTGAGAGCCAATTCCATCAGTTTTGGAAGGTTGAAATAGCCGGTGAGGATATAGCTCTCCTTGCCGAAGGCACCGGTCTCGACGCAACCGCTGGCGCCTCCGTCTCGGGCATCCTCGATCGATTTGCCCTGGCGGAGTAATTCCTGGATGATGGCATCGGTGTTGAACACCGACGGTTGCCCATATCCGGTCTTGATGATCTGTAAGGCCCGCTTGATGAAGGCATCGGGATTCTTCCTGCTGACCTGGATCATCGAACTGGGCTGCAGCAGTCGCATCTCCTCGATTACGTCGAGCAGCAGGTAGGTTACCTCGTTGACACCGTCGGCCCCATCGGTGCACAACCCGCCGAGGTTTATCAGGGCGAAATCGGTATAGGTCCCCGATTCTTCGGCGGTCACTCCAACCTTTGGCGGTGCCGGTTGATTGTTGAACTTGATCCAAAATGCCTGCAAGAGTTCACGTGCCTGCGCTTCCGTTAGGATTCCCGATTCCAAGCCTCTCCGATAGAACGGGAGGAGATGCTGATCCAACCGGCCGGGGTTGAACGAATCCCAGGTATTCAGTTCACTGATTACACCGACATGGACAAACCAATAGTACTGGAGCGCTTCATGAAAACTCTCCGGTGCCCGTGCCGGCACCCGGTCACAAACAGCGGCGATTTCCAGTAATCCACTGTGGCGATTGGCATCAGTCTCGTTCGCCGCCAAATCCCGGGCCTTCACTGCGTATCGCCCTGCATAGTCGATCAGGGTCTGGGCAGCGATTTTCATCGCTTTCAACTGCTCGTTCCGGGCGAAGGCCCGGGGATCGTTCAGCCAATCGATTTTCGCCTGTTCATTATGGATATCGGCAATGAAATCGATCATCCCACGCCGATAGATCTTCCCGTCGAGAACCGTATGGCCGGGAGCCCGTTGTTCCATAAATTCGGTGAAGATCCCCGCCTCATAAGCCGACTTCCACGCATTATCCATGTGCGAAAAGATCCGCTCCCGCATGGAACGGCCGAGCCAGAATGGGATGATCTCCCGCTCATAGAGAGTTCGGACTTCTGGGTCGACGCGAAATGGGATTTTGGAGCGGCGATCGAGTATGTCGAGATCATCAAGTGTATGGATCGTCACTTCAGGATAGGTCGGAGTTGCTTTGGGAGCTTCGCCCCGTTCCCCGACGATCAGTTCTTCTGACCCGAAATAGAGAGTTTTGTTGAGCATGAAATGGGAGAATGCTTGGGCACGGCGGACCGGATGGGAGAGCAATCCGGATTCAGGATTGGAGTGGAACTCAGTGATCAGCCGGGCGCGCTCCCCGGAAATCCGGGGGATGGCGGCCAGACTCTCTTCCCTTAACCGATGAATGCGGTTGGTCATTTTATTCTCCTATGGAAACCTCGAATCCTTCATCTACGAATTGTCCCCGGATCCACTGCATCCGTTCAGCCGGGAGAGGCTGGAGGCCAGGGATGGAGTCAGGAATAGCAAGGCGGTTCATTTTTTGAATCCCGCCGCGATGATAATTGAGCAGGCTGATTCGCCGCAACGATGGAAAAGGATCGAGAAAGCGGATGATCGCCCTGGTATTCTCTTCAGTTGCCGTGATACCTGGAATCAAGGGAAGCCTGATGAGGACTGGCGCTTGGAGTTGGCCTAAAAGCTTGAGATTTTCCAATATCAATTGGTTGGTCACTCCGGTATGGAGGCGATGGAGATGGGGATCGATCAGTTTCAGGTCAAACAGGAACAGGTCGACATCAGGGAGTAGTGAGTGTAAAATCGGCCAGGGAGAATGACCGCACGTATCGACGGTGGTATGAAGCCGGGATTGCCTGCAGCGGTGGAGGATCTCTCTCAGAAAGCGGTCCTGCAGCAGCGGTTCTCCACCGGAAAAGGTGACTCCTCCCTCTGATGCATCAAAAAAAATCCGATCCTTTTCGATTTCGGTCAACAGATCGGCCACGTCCCATCGCTGTCCGATCAACTGAATCGCTTCGGCCGGACATGACCGGGCACAGTCTCCACATCCCACGCATTTGGCCCGATCGATTGGCTCCCCCTTCCCGATCTGAAAGGCGCCTTTCGGACACTTCACCAGGCAGGAATGAGAGCCGGAGATGCAACGATCTGAATAGAAAACAACTTCCGGTTCACCCCGGTAGCTTTCGGGGTTATGACACCAGGAGCACCGGAGTGGGCACCCCTTGAAGAATACCGTGGTCCGAATCCCCGGACCATCCTGAATGGAAAACCGCTTGATATCGAAAACCACTCCCTCTTCCTGAGAGACACAATCGGTTGTCTGTAGAATACTCATGGCTATTAGATATCTGATATATCATATGTTCGTTACATTTTCAACTCATTTCATTGCGTTTATTTTTTCCAGGCGCACAATCTGTTCATGGGTATACATAAAAAAATTCTTCTTCTTTGCTTCAGTTTGTTCATGATCATTCCAGTTCTTTTTTCAGGTTACCTTTATAGTACCGATTTGCTGGTTAAGGAAGCTCTCCTGATCATCGATATCCAGAATTTTTATTTCCCAGGAGGTCGTGCCCCCCTCTCCCACCCGGAGATCGCCAGCCGCAAAGCCAGACGCCTGATATCCTGGTTCAGAACCAAAGGAACTCCTATTTTTCATATCCGGCATCTTCCCCGCGATATCGGCACCATCAACCTAGAATTCGATCGAGAGTGGCGGTTTCACGACGATGCACTCCCCAGAGAAGGGGATCTGGTGATCACTAAGCATACCGCCAATTCCTTCCTGGAGACCGATTTACTGGAACGGTTGCGGAAGATCGGAACCGAACGGCTCGTGATCTGTGGGATGCAGACCCACATGTGGGTGGAAGCTGCGGTTCGGGCCGCTGCCGATCTCGGATTCACCGTGATCCTCATCCATGATGCTTGTGCAACCCGTACCCTCGAATTTTCCGGCATCAAGATCCCGGCCGAAGCGGTTCCGGCTGCGACCCTGGCCACGCTTCAGGGAACATACGCCCGCATCATATCCCTCGGTGAATTCCTATCCGTCGCAAAAAAGCCCCCTCTGACTTGAGTTCATCCTTGTCGTTCAGACTTTTTTTTCAGCTTTATTGAATTCGACAATCGATCTCTCTATAATTGGTTTTTATTTCACACAGGACAGGTGACCTACATGACCACCGGAAACGGAAAACGGCAGGGTGAATTGTTGAGGGAAATCGGCTTCATCGCGGCGGTGGCATTCGCCATCGGCTCGGTCATCGGCTCGGGGATCTTCAAGAAACCGGGGGTCATGGCCGCACAACTCGGCTCGCCCCTGCTCCTCATCTTGGTCTGGGTGGTGGCCGGCGTGATGACGCTCTTCGGGACACTGAGCATCGCCGAGATCGCCAGCATGTTCCACGAGTCGGGAGGCCAATACGTCTACTTCAATAAAAGCTACAACCGGTTCGTCGGCTACGTCTACGGCTGGGCTGTTTTCTCTGTGATCCAGACCGGATCGATCGCATCGATTGCCTACGTTTTTTCCGATTCGCTTGGCTACTTCATCAGGTTCCCCCGTTTCGGGCCGGCTCTGGAAGCATTTGCCATCCACATTCCGGCCCTGGGTGACATCACTCCCTTTAAATTCATCGGTCTCAAGGCTTGCACCATCGCCCTGCTGCTTTTTCTTACAACTGTCAATTACCTGGGGGTTAAACTCGGCAGCGCCATCCAGATCTTTTTCACCGGCCTCAAGATCGCTGTCATTCTTGCTATCGTCATCCTCGCCTTTACCATCGGGCATGGAGATGTGGCCCATTTCAGCCATTCGACGATCGCCACCGGCACCCCTTTTTCCACCATATTCCTGGCTATCATCGTCGCCATGGCCGGAGCTTTCTGGGCCTACGACGGTTGGATCAACATCACCTACGTGGCCGGCGAAGTCAAGGACCCGCAGCGCAACCTGCCCAGAGCCATGCTGGTGGCAGCGATCATCTTCATCTCGGTGTATATCCTGGTCAACCTCGCCTATTTCTACATCATTCCCGTCGACCAGATGGCGGCAAAGTATCAGGCCGCAGAGGCTCAGGGTCAACCGTACTTGGTGGCGACCGACGCCGCCTCTTCGTTCCTGGGCGGTTGGGGGGGTGCCCTGATTGCAATCGCCATCATGATATCCACCTTTGGCACCGTCAATGGCACGATCATGCTTTCGGCCCGTGTCTACTATGCCATGTCCAGGCAGGGCCTTTTCTTCCGCAAGATCGGCGAGGTTCATCCCAGGTACAACACCCCCGGGCCATCACTGATTCTCCAGGGGATCTGGGGCTCGCTGCTCGTCCTCTCCGGCACCTTCGACCAGTTGACCGACATGCTGATCTTCGTTTCCTGGGTTTTTTACGCTCTGGGGGCGTTGGGAACGATCATTCTCCGCTTCCGCATGCCCGATCATCCCCGCCCCTACCGGGTCTGGGGGTACCCCTGGGTGCCGGTGACTTTCATCCTCTTTGCCTGCATCTATATCGTATTCACTCTCTACTCCGATATCAGCTCCTTCATTGCCGGGCGAGTCCCGCTGATCAATTCGTTGATGGGATTGTTGCTGGTCGCCCTGGGCATCCCCGGGTACCTTTACTGGAACCGAAAAAAGAAATTGGAATCTTAGAAAATCTATAGACATGAAAATTGATTCTACCCTTCTTTGGGGACCTTGTTTTTTTGCACCTTCACACCTACAATACCCTCATGTGTAAAACTGATTCTCCCATTCACCGATCGGTAAAAGGCACTGGGGCAAAATGAGCCGAATTCGCACGATCCTCCAGGTACTCCCAACTTACCTGAAGGCGAGTCCTCACGGCCGGCATTACCTTCGCGACCTGCAAAAAAACACCCACAGCAAAGCAAGCGGATCCACTCCCGATTATTTGCGTAATCGCTGGCAAAGATCACTCTTGATGCACAATTTCTCCACATGTGATCACAGCTTTCATCAGTGGATTCCGGACGATATTCCCAGTTCCACCGGTACTGACCGATCCCGGATCTACCTCCGGCTGGTACCATTTGCCTGGGTCAGCCAGGCGATCCGCACCCGTGTTTTCGAAGCATTCGCCATCCCCTACGACCGGACCGCCGAAGATCGTTCCATCATTCAATCATTCGTCCATCGGGAGTGGAACGACCTCGCCGACCGGCGAGGGATCGCAATAACTGAACTATACAAAGCTCTCGATCCCCAGGGCCCCCCCCATCCCGCTATGGCCTTGTTGAGGTCCTTATGGGCAAGACTCCTGCAACTGGTTCCCCGAGACCGATTTCCCGATTATTACCGCATGGTCACGGAAATATCGCGGGTTTCCTCCCTGATGGCCACCCCCGATGGAGCTGCCCGGTTCACCGCCGAGCGGGGCCATTTCGCAGCCCGTGTCTGCCTGACCATCATGCGGGAGCCCCTGCCGGATCGGCTGGAACGGGTGCTCCCGGCTTTCGGGCTCTGGCTGTACTGTCTGGACGAGTTCTCCGACATCGAACGGGACCGCAGTTCCGGTCGCACCACCTATATGTCGATCCAGGCCGATCCGGAGAGGGAAATGCAACGGATCTATTTAGAAATGGAACAAACGGTTACGGCTGACGCTCCCCACCCCCGTCGACTGCTCGATTACCTGGATGCGCTGCAAAGTGACATCCTCCGCCTGAAACGGGATGGTGTCGATATCGAGAAAAGCCTCCTCCATGAAGACTGAACTTGCAGAGACTCTCCTTCCGCGCCGCGACAGCGCCATCGAATGGTGGTTCATTCACGGTTTTTTTCAGGAAGAAACCGGACGGCGTTACGCCTTCATGGCCAGCTTCTTTCGCCACCGGATTCATTCCCGAACTTCGGGACCGGTCGGTCATTCGCTGCTCCTTTCTCTACTCGACCTCGAAACCGGGAATAACTCGGTTTCCAGCCAAGTCAACCCCGAATTGATCGACTATTTTCTCCGCACCCGGAGCCCCTCCGGAAAAATTGACTTCGATCCAAACTTCATCGAACTGCTGTTCGAAGAGGTCCACGCCCGAGGGCCCCTACGAGGAGTACGGCGGAACGATGCTCCGGTAGGTTTTACAAACGATCCGTTACGGATAAGCTGGAGGGATTTCAGCTTGAATCAGAATGATGGCGACATCGAATTGGGATTCTCCACTCCCGAAACCGGAGTCCCCATCCACCTGCAATTGACTCCCCAAGATGCAATGATGACGCTGGATATTGGCGGGCCCTCACACAAGCTGGGCCTGGATGTTTTTTGGCGGAGTTTCCCCCGCCTGCGGTTGAACGGCTCATTTGGGGAAAAAAGTGTGTCGGGTGAAGCTTGGTTGGATCATCAATGGGGCGACCACGTCCTTTATCGGTCCCGCGGAAGCGAGCGACGCCTGGTCGGGTGGGACTGGTTCGCGATCCACCTGAAAGATCGCTCGAATTGGCAGGTCACTATACTGCGCGACGCGCGCAGCCGAAGAGCCATCGCTCGCAACCTCTCCATCCAGGATCCGGATGGCTCGGTGCGACACCTCTCCGGTTTCCGAATCGAACCCCGGCGGAACTGGGAAAGCCCTCGTACCCGGATTCACTATCCCACTCATTGGCGGCTGGTGGTGCCGGAACTCGCGGCCGATCTGACCTTCACTCCCTATCGAGAAGACCAGGAAATTCCGGTATTCGGCTTCATTCGCGCCATATGGGAAGGCGCCGGGCGAATCACCGGAACTCTCTCCGGAACCGAGGTGAGCGGCCATGCCCGGGGCGAGTTTCAGGGTTATGGGTATATCTTTGATTTCGATCGATTCCTGAAAAGGGCGGCCGCCTGTGTGGATCGTCGTATCCGTAAATTCTTTCCCGCCTCCTTCACCGCATCCAGCTTCCGGAAGGAGCTCGGACCTGAAGCCCGGCGGCGCGATCCCGCCGTACTGACAGAAATGATCGCCGATCCAGTTTGGGACCTGCTGGAACGGGGGGGGAAACGGTGGCGATCGATTTTCACTCTGATCCTGATGGACGCGCTCGGTACCGATCCCCGCCCCTTTGAAACCATGGTTTGCAGTCTCTCAGAGCTTACCCATGCGGGAGCCTTGATCGTCGACGACATCGAGGATTCCTCACTCCTGCGACGAGGGGCACCCTGCATTCATCGTCGCTATGGTGTAGGACCGGCCATCAACGCCGCCAATACCGTCTACTTCCTGGCCACTCTTCCGGTATTGGACCATTCCCATCTGACCGATACCCAAAAGATCGAGATCATCCACTTAATCATGGGCTATCACACACGCGCCCATTTCGGGCAAGCCCAGGATCTCTATTTTTCGAAGAACATGAGTCCCGCCAACCTGGAGAAATGGCTGGCAGGACCGAACGCTGCCTTGATCTTGCAGATGTACGAGGACAAAACCGCGGGCCCGGTCATGGGGCTGGCCGAAACAGCGGCCATCATTGCCGGCTCTCCCCTCCCGGTCCGCAGTGCTTGCCGGGAGTTCGCCCGGAACCTGGGTACGGCGTTTCAGATCATTGACGACATCCATGATTTTGCCCAAACCAACAACTGGTCAAAAATGCGCGGAGAGGATCTCGCCGATGGAAAACTCACCTATGTCCTCATCCGCGCCCTGGAGATGCTGGACAAGAAACCCCGTGCCCGGCTGATCGAATTGCTATGCCAACGGACCCCCCGGCCGGAGGGAGATACTCTGCGTGAGGGGATTTCTCTGGTGCGTCAATCGGGAGCACTCTGGTTATGCCGGGACGAAGCACGAAAAACATGCCGGTCGTCTTGGCAGAAGCTGGCCCGGTTGGTCCCCCCCTCGGAAGCCAAAATCTTTGTCGGCACCCTCTGCCGCCGCCTCATCGAAATCGATCCGGGAAGCGAAACCGATCCGGATAATGGCAATGGCGCTTCCAATTTCAGGAAAATGTGAATGAAGACCATTGGGCTTTTGGGCGGAGTGACATCCGAAGCCTCTCTCCTCTATTACAAGCTTATCAATGAAATGGTCAGGGAGAAACTGGGAGTGAGCCATGCGGCCGCCAGTGTCATGGTATCGGTGGATTTCGGACAGATCGTCCCCCTAGTGGAGAGCGGGGCCTGGAACGAAGTACTGGCGATCATGATCAAAACCGGAAAACAAATCGAGAGCGGCGGCGCCGATTTTCTGGTGATCTGCGCCAATACCATTCACAAGTTTTACGATCAACTCAGCTTGGAGTTATCGATCCCGATCCTGCACATCGCCGACGCCACCGCTCGAGAAATAAAGGAAATGGGTTTTAACAGAATCGGGCTGCTGGGCACCCGTTTCACCATGGAAGAAGATTTCTACAAAGGGCGGTTGTTGGAAAAACACGGCATTGCATCCTTGACGCCGGCCAAGGAGGACCGAACGCTATTGCACCGAATCATCATCGACGAATTATCCCGGGGTGTCATCAACCCGCATTCCCGGGATGAAGTGTGGCGGATCATCAGCGAATTGGTCCGGCAGGGAGCGCAGGGGATCATCCTGGGCTGCACCGAGATCCCGCTGCTGATCTCCCAGGACCAGGGAGATATTTCCCTCTTCGATACCACGAGTATCCATGCCCGCGCCGCCGTGGAATATGCCCTTGCACCTTGAACCTGATCGGAGACACCTCGACCGTGATTCTCGCTCGTCGGAGTTTATGCCCCTTTTTCATTGATTTACTTTTTTTTTCTGTATTGATAGAATTCCCTCGGAGGGACGAGAGATGAACAAAACCGAACTGGCCAGGGAACTGGCTTCAGCAACAGGAATATCCATCGGTGAAACCATGCATTTCCTGGAGGCACTCATCGAGGTGATTGCCGCTGCGTTGCGAGGCGGAAAAAAGGTAAAACTACACGGATTCGGAGTCTATTCCCTATTCCAGAGAAAAAACCGGACGGGACGGAATCCGAAAACCGGCGCGATCATCCACATCCCCGGCCGACAAACTCTACGGTTCACGCCGGGAAAAGCACTCAAGACATCGATATCCGTACATGAAGTGAAATTGAGGGATCCCGGTCATGAAGAAAGTGATAGTATAAAGGGACTGGAATCGATGGGAAAGGATTATTTAGATAGTTCTAGGTTTATTGAAGCTAAAGTCCAAGAGTTTACCGAGAAAAAAGCTCGGACTTCCGAGGAGTATTCTCTCGATATCCAGAGCAGCAGTAAGGAGAAGGAAAAGACGGAAGAGAAGCCTACCGTGGTACGTATCTTCTACGGTACCAACCGCGAACACCATCCCGATGCCAAAATGGAAGATCGCTTCGGCGCCGGCCGTTTTTATGGAATCCACTATGGCATCTGTGATGTGAATATCCCCCCCGATCACAGTCCGGGAAAAATAGAACGGCCGCACTGGTGGAAATTCGAATCCAAGGAGAAAACTGATTCCCACCTGATGCTGCTGGAGATTCGCCCCCTGGAAGAAGGTGATTTCACCACCTCCCTTGCTGAACGGGTGGGACAATCACCGGAAAAAGATCTGCTGCTGTTCGTTCATGGTTTCAACGTCACCTTCGCCGAGGCGGCACGGCGGACTGCACAACTGGCCTTCGACCTCCCCTTCGACGGCGCGCCGGCAATGTTCAGCTGGCCGGCCGATGGCAAGATCGAACGTTATCTGGGTGACCTGGCCGATGCCGAATGGAGCGTCCCCTGCCTGGAACAGTTCATTGAATTACTCATATCCCACTCCGGGGCTCGACGAATCCACCTCATCGCCCACAGCATGGGCTGCCTGGCCCTGGCCAATACGGTGGTCGCACTGGGACGCCGCCATGCCGGCCGCAACCTCTTTCACAACATCATCCTGGCCGCCCCCGACATCGACCGGGACATCTTCAACCTGCAGATCCTGCCAAACATGACCTCCGACCGGCTCTCCCGCCGGTTGACGCTTTACGCTTCATCCCATGACAAAGCATTGTTGATTTCCCGGAAGATCCGCGGCGACCTCTCCAGAGCCGGAGAGGGCGGAGCCGAAATCATCGTCGCCCAAAATCTCGACTCGATCGATGCCACACGGGTTCACACCGACCTCCTCGGCCACGGCTACTTCGCCTCTACCAAGGAACTGCTGGGCGATATCTATCACACCCTCAAGAACGACCTTCCGCCCGAGAACCGCGGCTTGAGGATTCGACTCAAGGAAGCATTGAAATACTGGGTATTTCCGTGACTAAATAGAGAAAGGGGCAAGGAAAGAACCCGAGCCGGCGTCTCCCCTGTAGCGCTGTAGCACTTGACAAACCGGACAGGATTTGCTATTTTACTGGATCATAACCAAGGGTTCCTCAGTAGCTCAATCGGCAGAGCAGATGGCTGTTAACCATAAGGTTGGGGGTTCAAGTCCCTCCTGAGGAGCCATTTTTTTTGGGGGGAAAGGCATTCTTTTTCCGGAACGAGACCGATTCCCGTGTCCCAATTCGGCGGACTGGAGTTTGAATCAGCAGTGAAAAATCGCTTGCTCTCTGTAGACATGGCAAAACCGAATTCCAATCCAGGGACAAGTTCTTATTCTCCACGACTCCCGCCGCTCCATGCGCTCGCCTCACGTAAAGTCATCTTGTTGCCCTGCCTTGCCTCTGATCCGGTAAATCCTTCCGATTCGACAGATCGAAGTGCGCAGCCATGCGAGCCAACGCCGCCATCTGCCTCATCATTTGCGTCTCCTCTCCTATTCCGCACTCCGCATTCGTCTCGTCCTTCCAATTTCTTTCTTCTTGTGCCATAATTCTGCCACCATCGCATCGCGTGACAGGAGAGCGAACATGGCCAAGACAAGCAGCAATGGAGCGAATCTCGGTTTCGAATCCGAACCCTGGCGAGCAGCCGACGCAAACGCCGTCCTGGGCCGCAAGACTTCCTTCAAGGACACCCTCGACTGGGTGAGCATGTCCATGTCCGGCGACTACTGCATCCTCGGCTACGACGATTCCGATACCGATCCCGACGAGTACACTCCGCCGGTCGTTGTCTTCGACCGCGCCTTCAATCCGGTGGCCACCCCCCCCTCGGGGAGCACCGATTCCTGGATGGACAATCTCCTCTTCTTACTCGAATTGAAAAGCTCTCCGGCCGTTATAAAGCTGGCGAAAACAAACAGTTACACATCGAGGAACACCAACGGGGAGAAGAACTACTTCGCCGAGGCCTTCGCGGCGATCAACACCGCCGGCACCCGGTTCTACTTCGGCTCCAACTGGGGGGTCTTCGACGACGATTACAGCGACGAGTACCGAGTATCGATCCCGGCCCCGGCCTGGACACAGGCGGTGTTCAAAGAAATTCGAGGTACTGAGTATGCCCGATAAAAAAGAACTGAAGAAGAAGTACAAGGAAATGATCCCGGAGATGGGGGTGTTCCAGGTCCGCAACACCGAATCGGGGAAGATATGGATCGCCCGATCCCCGGATATCCGGGCCGGGATCAACTCCTGCCGCTACCAACTCAAGCACGGGCTGTTCCACCAGAACGCGCTCCTGCAACAGGATTACCAGCGGTTGGGGGAAGAGCGGTTCACCTTCGAAGTTTTGGACCGCCTGGAAATGAAAAAGGATCCCGGATACAACCCGGTTTCCGACCTGGCCGAGCTCGAGCAATTATGGATCGAGAAACTGCAGCCCTTCGGGGAAAAGGGGTATCACAAGCAGCGGTCACCGAGGTAATGACAGCCCCCGATTCGCTTGGCCTATGTCACTGTTATCAACGGTAATTCAACACCGGAAAATAGATGCCCTCGCGGACGAGGGTGCGGCGGAGCTGTTTTTCCTTTTTGTACTCCAACTCCACTGTGTAGACGCCCGGTTCGGACCGGGCCGTGTTCCAGTATAGCTTGGCGATCCCGGGTGTGGGCTCGATATCCCGCTGGAACACCTGTTTCCCATCAATGTCGCGGATGGTCACCACCGCCTTTTCCTTGCTTCCCTCGCGGAAGTAATACCAGATCTCCAGGCCATTGGGTTCATTGGGGGTGCGCAGGTGGTTGCTCCCCGTCATCTGGTAATTTCCCCAGGAAGCCTGCTGTGAGTAATTCAGTCGCGGTTTCGGTTCGATCTCGAAGAGGTGGCAGGGGCTGTCGGCGACCGCCTTTCCGAACTGCTGCAGCGGCGAAATGTCGGTGATCCAGACCGCCCGGCCGTAGGTACCGACCACCAGGTCGTTTTCACGCGGGTGGACGGTCAGGTCGCGGACCACCGCCGG